>JGI990J12352_1000169_pt1 | contig 15184 bp, 17 predicted proteins | sample Intmic4MA4BA4MSA_FD_12352 | JGI IMG/M metagenome (IMG submission 12352) | reverse complement strand
AGACATTGGCGATGGGTTGCATGAACAGCGACAAGCGGCTTGGCGTTATGCGGTTCGTAATCCATCTGCTGAAGGCGGTGTTTGGGATCAGTTTTGGGGTACGGCACAGTTTGGGGCGGCTGGCGGGGAAGCTGTGCCGACACCAGCGCCCACTCCTGCTCCTACACCAACGCCGACGCCAGAGCCGACACCAACGCCGATTCCAACTTGGCCGAATGTGCCGAATCCTGGGTTAAGGTCGACGTTTATGGATACGCGAGGGATCGTGTGGCGTGTGATTGCTACTGATGGTAATGCAACGTTGATTATGACAGAGCATGTACATGGAGTGGGTGTGCAGTATAATACGACGAATGTGTATACGCGTTTAAGTCAGAGTAATTTGCGCATTGCGTTGGATGGTTGGGGTGCTATGAATTTGGCGCCGGAGCTTGCGGCTAGGGCGCGCGTCCCCAATAACGTGGATAATGACGTGCGGGATGCTCCTGGCGAGTGGTGGCCTATAGTTGAAGAGAATGGAGCAGCAGGGAGGACGTCGCCTGGCGCAGCGGTGGCGAATGTGAATGGCGCGTTGTTTGTATTGTCGCTCTCTGAAGTAAATCACTATGCAGCTACTGTTGGTACTACAAATGAAGAGCGCATAGCGCGTGATACGAGCGGCACGATTCGGTTCTGGTGGCTGCGCTCGCCTGGCGCCGCGGAGAACTCCTCTTCTGTGGCGATTGTGGACACGAATGGCACCCGGAATGCGCGGAACGCCCTGAACACGTCTTTTGGCTTCCGCCCAGCCCTATGGATATCCATCTAACGCAACCAAAAGCACACAAAAAGCTGAACCCATTTTCGACTACCCGCAGGGCAGATGAAAATGGGTTCAGCGCTTCTCTATAAAAAACGATCATCTCATACGTTTAAAATGGCTTAGCTATTGATCAAAAAACGCCGATCAAGCTTAGCCCAAGAGCCATAATGATGCCTGAATAAATTAGTACAACAACGCAAAATCCCATAATATCTTTTGCACTCAATCCAGCAATTCCTAATGCCGGTAAAGCCCAGAATGGCTGAATCATATTCGTCCACGATTCGCCCCAAGCTATAGACATAGCAGTTCTTGCCGCATCGACTCCCAGAATTTCTCCGGCAGGCATCATAATAGGTGCCTGAAGCGCCCACTGCCCACCCCCGGACGGAACAAAAATGTTGATAATTCCAGCACTCAAGAAGGATAAGAACGGAAAGGTGTATGTAGTAGAGATATTAATGAAAAAGTCAGACATTAAAAATGCTAATGAGACTCCATTGTCACCCATACCAGTCATCATCCCCATGATTCCGGCATAAAAAGGAAATTGAATCATGATCGGGCCTACGCCCTTTACACTACCCGCTAAAGCATGAAGAAACTTTTTGGGTGTTTGATGCAAGGAAATTCCCAAAAACAAGAATAGAAAATTAACAATATTAAGATTTAAATCAAAGCCATACGTTATGAAATAGTAAACTAAATAACCAAATCCCATGAGTGACAGCAGAAGCGAAATAATACGATTATTTTCTAACTTTTCTGCGGGTGTCATATTTTTTTTGGATGTTTCTACGAAGACATCTGTCTCTTGCAGCAATTCTCTTCTAATCGTGATTACGTTGTCTTTCGATGGATGCATCGCTTTGTTCACCAGCGGTAAAGTCACAATCAAAACCGCTGCAATAATTAAATTATATGAACTAAAAATCGTTTGACTAGTTGGAATTCCTTCCGCTCCGACAATTCCGGCAGTTGAAGCCACAACAGAGTCACCGCCGCTAGCCAACAGCAAAGGAATCGAACCCGATAACCCACCATGCCAAACCAAAAACCCAGTATAAGCAGAAGCAATCAACAAACGGTAATCTACACCGTCAACCTCTTTTGCAAGTTCTTTTGCAAAAATTGCTCCAACAACCAACCCAAATCCCCAATTCACAAAACATGCAATCGCAGAAACAAACGTAACGAGCATGATGGCCTGTGTAGGTGTCTTTGGAATTTTTGCAAGTCTTTTCAATATTTTTTTAAAAATAGGTGCATTCGCAAGCGTATTTCCAAGAACAAGCACCAAAGCCATTTGCATAGAAAAAGCTAAAAGTCCCCAAAACCCATCAGACCAATGGACAAGCATAGCCAATGGCGTTTGCCTCGTGGAAGTAATCCCTAACGCTAAAATGATAAATGTTAGGATAATGCAGAACAAAAATGGATCCGGCAGGTATTTTTGAACTACAACTACACAATCATTCGTGAATTTTTTAAACATACACTGATTTCCTCAAAACTTTAAATTTTTTCAACAATTAAACTCGTTCCCATTCCACCGCCAATGCATAGTGCCGCTAATCCTGTTTTTGCTTCACTACGTTTCATTTCATAAAGTAGCGTTGTTAAAATACGCGCGCCAGACGCACCAATCGGATGTCCAAGTGCAATCGCACCACCATTTACATTGATATTACTCGTATCTTTTATATCAAGACCCTTAATCACAGACAACGATTGCGCCGCAAACGCTTCATTGAATTCAATTAAATCAATATCCTCAATTGTTTTCTCCGCTAATGCTAAAGCCCGTTTCGTTGCCGGAACTACTCCGTATCCCATCACCTGCGGGTCAACACCCGCTGTCGAATACGAAACAATTTTCGCCATTGGTGTAAGACCTAGCGCGTCACACTTTTCCTTTGACATAACAACCAACATAGCTGCCCCGTCATTTAACCCCGAAGCATTCGCCGCTGTAACTGTTCCATCCTTTTTAAAAGCAGGACGCAACTTTCCCAAACTTTCTGCAGTTACACCGGAACGCGGGAATTCATCACGATCAAAAACAATGGGATCTCCTTTTCGTTGCGGAATTTCAACCGGGACAATCTCATCATCAAACCTTCCGGCTTTAATCGCATTTTCCGTCTTATTTTGACTCGTTGCCGCAAATTCGTCCTGCTCTTCTCGTGTAATATTATATTCGGCCGCTAAATTTTCAGCCGTAATTCCCATATGAACACCGCTAAATGCGTCTGTCAATCCATCCTTAACCATTGTATCCACAACGCTACCATCACCCATGCGCAAACCCGTTCTAACGTTAGGCAAAATATAAGCCGCATTCGACATTGACTCACATCCACCAGCTAAAATAATATCTGCGTCCCCGGTTTTAATTAATTGTGCGGCCAAACTGACTGAACGTAATCCTGAGCCACAAATAAGATTAACTGTCATGGCAGGTGTGTGATTTCCGATTCCAGCTCCAATCGACACTTGTCTTGCGATACCTTGGCCTAACCCGGCACTCAAAACATTGCCGATATAAACCTCTTCAATCATATCGGGTTTAATTCCGGCACGTTTGATTGCCTCCTTTGCGGCTATAACCCCAAGATCAACAGCCGATACACCGGATAAGCTTCCACTAAAATTTCCAATGGCAGTCCGAGCTGCCGATACAATCACTACTTCTTTCAATTTAAATGTCTCCTTAATCGGAAATTTATTTTAAATCTTCACTCAAAATCAAAACTGCTTCCGTTGCCGCTTGAATTTCTTCAACCGTATAAATGGGATTTCTCTCTTGCAACACCAAGCCTTCAGGCGTCACGTTAAGAACACCCATTTCTGTAACAATCATATCGACTGCGCCTACGGCAGTTAATGGCAGAGTGCATGCTTTCAAAATCTTATGGACACCGCCTTTGGCACTATGCTCCATCGCAACAATAACTTTTTTGGCACCACTCAAAAGATCCATTGCCCCACCCATACCCGGAACCATTTTGCCCGGTATCATGTAGTTTGCAATGTTTCCCTTTTCATCGACTTGAAGCGTACCAAGCACTGTTAAATCAACATGTCCGCCGCGGATAATTCCGAATGATGTCGAACTATCAAAGAAACACCCGCCTTCTTTGATCGTTACCGGTTGTCCGCCGGCGTTTACAATGTTCCAATCAATTTCGTCTTCCGTCGGTGTGGGTCCGAGCCCTATGAAACCATTTTCCGATTGAAAATGCACCGTTATGTCACCCGGAACATAGTTTGCAACTTTTGTCGGAAGTCCGATTCCTAAGTTCACGACACTACCGTCTACGAGCTCTTGCGCCACTCGTTTGGCGATAAATTCCTGTTTTTCGTGTTTATCCATTAGTACGCACCTCCGTCTACGATATAATTCACAAACACACCCGGTGTCACGACTGCATTCGGGTGTAGTTCTCCGATTTCAACAAGGCTTTGCGCTTCAACGATCGTGACATCTGCCGCGGCCGCCATGACGTGGTTGAAGTTGTTTACTGAACCGTGATAAGAAATGTTGCCGTTCTTATCAACCACAGAACCATAAATAATGGCAAGATCAGCCTTGAGCGGCTTTTCAAGTAAGTATTCTTCGCCATCAACTGTTACTTTTTGCTTGCCCTCTTCGATAAGCGTGCCAATGCCGGTCTTTGTTAGCACACCTCCAAGACCGAACCCTTTCGCACGTATTTGTTCAACGAGTGTTCCTTGCGGCACTAAATCTATCTCAATTTCGCCTTCGTTCATTTGGCGGCCCGTTTCTTTGTTCAGACCAATGTGAGAGGCAATCACTTTCTTTGCTTGCTTGTTCACCACAAGTTTACCTACACCTTTGTCGGACAATCCTGAGTCATTACAGATGATCGTAATATCCTTCACATTTTTTGCAACAAGCGCATCAATCATTTTTTCGGCAGAACCGTTACCCATAAATCCACCAAACATGATCACAGCGCCGTCATTAACCTTTGCGACTGCTTCTTCAAACGTAATTAATTTATCCATGAAACCTTCCCGCCTCCTATTATCCTTCCGATTTTTAAATGTTCACAAAAACTGTTTTTAGAAAAAATATCTTACAATCATTATAAGTAGATTCAGAAAAATTGTCCAATAACTAAATTTTATTGTAGGTATAATTTGTTCGATTATACACTTCTTCGACAGATATATGATATACTAGTGCGCACTACTCCTTGCGCGAAGGGATAAACAATCGCTTTTTATTCGATATCACGATAACTACAATCTAAAGAACAGGAGGAAAATTGAGATATGGATATACGGCAACTGCGGTACTTTATTACGATTGTTGACCATAATTGTAATCTCTTGAATGCGTCCAAAAAGCTTTATATCTCGCAACCGGCTTTAAGTCAGATGATTAAGTCATTTGAAAAAAACGAAAATGTGGTTTTGTTTGAACGCTCATGCGGAAAATTGCAAGGTCTATCGTCTTGCGGGCAAATTTTCTATAGCGATGCCGTGCAAATTGTAAAAAGACATGACACCATGATGGGGCAATTAAGGGCAAATTCTACGAAGTTAAAAGGTAATATTAAGATTGGAATCCCCCCCCTCATCCTCTCTGTTGTTTTTTCGGAAGTAATGAGTAAATTGATCCTCGGCAATCCGGAGGTTCACATTGAGATTGTGGAACTGGGTGCTTACGAATTAAAGAAGAGTTTACTTCTTCAAAAAATTGACATCGCAATTTTACTTGATCCTACAAAAGTGAGCAGTGGCATCATTGAGGAAGCCATATTAGCAGAAAATGAACTATGCGCTTTTGTGGACAAAAACAATCCTCTTGCCTCTGAAAATAGGATTTCTTGGTCACAACTTCATCAGCAACCTATGGCAATTTTTAATGAAAGCTTTATGATTCGTCACCAACTCATAGAGCAATTTAAGGCTCAGAAAATTAAACCTAACATCACCCTCACATCCGGAAATTGGGATTTTTTATTACGCTCCGTGATAGACACCAATCTCATTACGATTTTACCTGCTCCGGTTTTTGATTGTTTTCCGAGCGATAAAATTACAAGAATGCAATTCCACCAGCCAATCGGCTGGCAAATCCTTATGTGCCGAAATAAAAAAACATACTCGCGAATCGAAAACTATATTTTCAAAGAGATTTTAGATCATTTTGACCGTGGACTACAGGCGCGATGTATACGGAAAAGCAAACAGGTGATTTGATCTGAATTCCCGGCTTTGACAAAAAGATGGCGAGATGTCTCGTTCGCCTTGGCTATTCTGATATTTCGCCTCGCAAAGGGCAAGATTCGGAGGAAATTTATCGAAAATATTTGTTGATTTATGCATAATGTATGAGGTATACTAGCCCTACAGTTATAGTAAAGAGGGGTGTCATACCTATGTTCTTAGAGCAAGCAAACTCCGGCATAATGTATCTGATCGCTGCTGTGCCGGTCATTTTCGTACTTATTATGTCCACCGTTTTTATGGTCAAGGCTTGGCGTGAGGGTGTCCGTGCTAATATTGACCTCGAAAAAATGAAAAAAACCGTTCTTTCAAGTGCGGCATTTACCGTAGTTCCGTCTATTGGCATCCTGATTGGGGTAATTGCGCTTTCCGGCTCGCTCGGTATTCCCATCCCGGGAATGCGCATGACGTTTGTCGGCGCAATACACTACGAAACCATGGCGGCCGATGTTGTCGCCAGAGCCTCTGGTCTCCCGTCGCTTTCGGCAGAGTTTATGACTGCGGATATATTCGTGTCGATCATTGCGGTCACAACCTTGGGCATTCTCGGCGGTGTGCTATTTTGCATTATCGGCTTAAAGAAGTATCAAGGCAAGCTACTCAATAGCGTAAACAAGAAAAACAATAACTGGGGCCGAATCATGTTCACCGCAATGTTCATCGGCATGGTTTCCGCTTTTATTGGATCGAGCTTTGCGGATTTGCGACATGGTAGCTTTACAAGTTTGATTGTAATCGGAGTATCCGCGCTAACCATGGCAATTTTCACAGGTCTCAGCAAGTTACAGCACTTCAAATGGATTGAGAGCTTTTCGCTCTCGCTTGCGATGTTCGCTGGTATGGGTGCGGCGATTGTAGCTAATTTATTGGGGGTTCAGTAAGATGGAAAATACGAAAAACATGCACACAAAGCAAACCTTTGATGAGGCAATGCACACGCAGGGACGTATTTGGTCCACAATCGCCGTCATTTTGATGCTGTTTGTTCCGATTGCGGTCGGACTCTACCTCGGAACCGGTCCGAATATGCGTGGTTTTCTCGTGGGATTGGCAACGATTGGTCTAATCTTCATTCCTACCGCGATTATTGAGGTTGTCACTTACGCACCGATGCTCGGCACAGGCGCTACCTATCTTGCCTTTGTTACAGGCAATCTTTCAAACCTGAAAATACCCTGCGTGATGAATGCGCGTAAAATTGTTGGCACCGAATTCGGCACAAAAGAAAATGAAATTATTTCCACGCTTTCGGTTGCTGTTTCTGCGCTTGTGACCACACTGGTAATCACCATCGGCGTTGTGATGCTCGTGCCGCTGACGCCTGTATTGACGATGCCGACGCTCCAGCCCGCATTCGGAATGGTTGTACCTGCCCTGTTTGGCGCACTCGGCTATCAGCATTTTTCTGCAGGTCCAAAGCTTGCGATTGCACCGCTCTCAATCATGATCGTGCTCTGCTTGCTTGTGCCGGCAGCCGGCGCTCAGGTGAGTGTGCTTGTTCCGCTCGCCTCACTGATTTCTATGGGAGCCGCTCGCATTATGTTCAAAAAAGGAATTGTTCACTAAATTTTTAGACGGGGGATTTATACAAGTGATTATTACCTATATCTTGTTTGCTGTGCTTGGTCTGCTTGGCTTACTTGGCTTACTTGCCCTGCTCTTGCTTATAGCTTGCGCGCGTGCCGTTCTAATTAAGAGTAAGACCTCGCGCGGTCAGGCGCTTCAGCCTGATAAGGCGTCTGCCGCAACGTATGCAAAGAATCTTTCTAAAATGTTGCAACACGAAACGGTGGATGACCCGAATGCTTCTGCAGAAGCACTGAACCGGAAATTTGCCGATTTTCACCATCTGCTTACGCAACTTTATCCGCTGACACATAAACACGCCGAACGCATTCCGCTTGACAACACGCTTTTACTACGTTGGAGAGGGCTCAACTCAAATCGCCCTGCTATTGTGCTGATGTCGCACTCGGACGTGGTTGCCGCAACGGGAGATTGGACACATCCGCCATACAGCGGCACGATTGCGGATGGTGCCGTTTGGGGTCGTGGAGCTGTGGACACAAAGGGAGCTCTCTGTGCAATTTTTGAAGCCGCCGAAGGGCTTATCGCTACGGGCTTCACGCCACCGTGCGATGTTTATATCTTAAGCAGTAATAACGAGGAAACTTTGGGTGATGGCGCAGAAAAAGCGGTACAATACCTGCTGGAAAATGGCGTTAAGCTCGACCTTGTAAGCGATGAGGGCGGGGCTGTTGTCGCCTCGCCGTTCCCCGGTACGCAAGGATTTTATGCGATGCTTGGCATCGTGGAAAAAGGCCATGCAAATGTGCGGTTTGTTGCAAAATCGAATGGCGGTCATGCAAGTGCGCCGCCGAAGATGACACCTATGGCCCAGCTTGCCGCGTTCGTGGATCACATGGAGAAAAAGCCGCCATTTAAGGTCTCTTTTTCCGCACCTGTCGTCGATATGTTTACGACACTTGCACCGCATATGAGTTTTCCTTTGCGATTGATGTTTGGAAATTTATGGTTATTTCGGCCTGTGCTTACGAAGTTATTGCCCGGAGCCAGTCCGCAAGCAGGTGCAATGTTGCGCACAACTTGTGTGTTCACCATGGCGCAAGGCAGTCCTGCGCCGAATGTCATACCCGAAACCGCCAGCGTCACGGCGAATATTCGCTTTGGCATGACCCAGGGGATGGATGAATCACTTGCAATCATTAAGCGTATTGCGGCAAAATTTGATATTGAGACCGAGGTGCTTTATGCGCACGATTGTCCGCCTTCCTCGGACACAAGCAATTCACGCTATCGCTACTTTGCTGATTGTGTTGCGCAGATATTCCCGGAAGCCATTGCCACTCCTTACGTTATGGTTGGCGGCACGGACGCTCGTTATTTTGCAGAGCATTGTCCCTGCACGGTGCGCTTTGCCCCAATTACATTGAGCAAACAACAACTGAACAGCGTGCATGGTCTTGACGAAAATCTGTCCGTGCATGCGCTCGGGCGTGCTGTGGAATTTTATACGCTACTATTGCGGGCGTATAAGTAACAGTAGCTTCGGATGCCTGATATAGAAAGTGAAGCGACCAGCTATTTTTACCGCTTGGATATCGCACAAATCCAGATATAAGAAAACCCTCTACAACTTCAACAGTTGTAGAGGGTTTCTTGTATTTTTAGACGGCGGAGGTCTCCTCTCTGCACTCGGCATGAGGCAGTTCCGCTACTTGTAGGTCGTTTTTATACACTTCATTTCTTTTTCGTTCTTTCACCTCATCGCCTTTTTGATACATCTATAGAACAAGAAGTAGAACTCCCATTATAAGGCCTGCCCGCAAAAGCACATCTAACGGCGCATGGCCTTGCTCAACAAAGGGTCGGAGACCGTAGTCATGCGCACTTTCCTCGATGAATCTTTATTTTTGAGCTTCTGTTAAATATCAATAATATAGATAAAATTATTTACACGACAGTTATAGGAAAGAATATAATTAAAACAATAAAAGTGTTTAGGATGTTGCCTATGGAAGTATATGATTTTGGAATGCGCTTACAGGAACTTAGAAAGAAAAAAGGATTAACACAGCGACAAGTTTCTAAGAAAATTAACTTATCTCAGTCAGTTGTGAGTGCGTATGAAGCAAATTTAAATCTCCCAAGCATAGAGACATTATGCCGCCTGGCCATTCTTTTTAGTACAAGCACAGACTATCTGCTTGGAATGAAAAACGAAATTGTCATCAGTACAAAGGGACTAAGCGAAGAACAACGCAGCGTTATAAATTCGTTGGCGGATAACATTAGCACACTTTGCAATAAACTCGCAGAGGCAAATAGAACAGACGATTGACCAAGTCAATCGTCTGTTTTTCTTTCCGGCTACGTTGCTTTGGAAGATCAATTTATTCCGGAAGGACCAGCTTTTCAGCTGGGCCTTTTTTCACCTCAAAAGTATAGGAGGCATTGCGCTTTCTCAATTATCATGGAAATCTTTCGTTCTGTTCGCCCGGCGTCTGCTACACTGAATCCGAAACCGAAACATAAGGAGATTCAAAATGTTAGACGCACTAGCTTCCTACCTCCAAGCCTCCCCAATCGGAGCGCAGGCCTTCGTTTTCGATGCGCTGGAAGAAACCATCATAAAACGCTACACCGATGGCTCGGCCGTGAAGGAACTTACCTTTGCCCTGCTCATTCCGGAGGCCATTGACTTTGGCTCCTTGCAGGCCTGGGTCGAGTTTCAAAACCTGAAGAAACAGTATCCCATCCCGCCAAACGGCAGCCACATCATCTGGTTAGACTGCCTGTCCGCAGGCTATCTATACACCGATAGTGCGCCCCTGCACCATCAAATCAAGTTCAAACTAATCTATCAAACAGGAGGAACAACAAGATGAGACTATCAGAATTAATCAAGGCAAAAACGTAGACCCGGGCTTTAAAGGCCAGACCACCGCAGATGATATGGTGCTTGCCATCAATCTAAACGGTACAGATGCCACCGAGTTTGGAGACTACATCGTAGCTCAAGTTCAAATCAACGAACACAGCGGCTCCCTCGAAGCGCAAACGGTGGACAGCCAGTACGTTCGCGCAGGCTCTGTCACAACTAAGACCGGCACCACCCGCACCATCACCGTCAGCGGTGACCGCTATGTGGGCGACCAGTTCCAAGACCTGCTCCTCGCTCATGGGATGAAATATGGCACCGGCAGTGCTGTTCGCCGTGATTATGTGTATTTCAGCATCCTGAACGGCGTTGGCGAAACCGGCGAAGCGACTATTGTCGTGGAAGAAGACGCCGCGGGTGCCGCAGGCGAAAACCTCTCCTTCAGCGCCACGCTGACATCTACTGAAACACCGCGCGAGTACGAGTTTAGCGCATAGAAAAACGCAACAGGCCTCGCCATCTGGTGGTAGCGGGGCCTGTTATCTTATCCGAAAGGTATGGAACCATCATGGATTTTCTCACTGACGGCGGCTTGCCATATGAGCTAGATGGCCTGAAAATCAATCCCGATTTTCGGAATATGATTCGAGTGGAAGAGCTTGCAGAAGACCCAACCCTAGCACTCGAACAAAAGCTACCACAAATGCTCCAGCAACTTTATCCCCGGATTCCGAAAGATCCTGCAAAAGCGCTGGAGCGGCTGGTCTGGTTTTTTCAGTGCGGCGACGTGAAAACGGATGCTTCGCCACGCCTCAAAGTGCACCGAAAAAGCTACCATTTCAGACAGGATGCAAGCCTAATCTACGTTGCATTTCTTGCGACATACGGCATAAATCTTGCAACGATAGAGCTTTTACACTGGTGGGAATTTCTAGCAATGTTCCAAGGCTTGCCGGAGGGCACATTGATCCGACAAGTGATGTATTGGCGCACTTGCGATGTGTCGAAACTCGGCAAAGAAGAAAAGCGATATATCTTAGAAATGCGCAAACAATTTGCGATCAGACGGCCGGAGCGTGAGCAAAAAAGCATCGCGCAAGTCGAGCAAGATACGCACGATTATTACGAGCGCCGGATTGCACTGGCGCAAGAAAAATTAAGAGGAGCGAAATAATATGAACACGTTTGAATTTAGAGATCACACGGTAGAACTCTGCATTGCCGGGCACGATTTCAGCCTTATTTGCAACTCCGACCTTGTAGATCGGTTGCAGATTCATCACAAAGCCCTTGTGGATATGGCAAATCGGCTCTCTACCGGTGATACCTCCGGCGGAGAAGCGGTTGGACTTTGTCGGGAAATTTTGACGGATTCTTTGGGCGATGGTGCGTTTGCGCGCATTTTCTCGGATAGAGAACCAACCTTGAGCGATTGTTCAGATGTGCTGTTGTTTGTGTTTGGGAAGATGGAGGAGCAGTTTGCTCGGGCGGGGTCTGAGGTGTGTTGACAAAACCAACCCCGCCAGAGCATTTCTCCGGCGAGGTTGGTTACAATCCTAGCAATTGTTTTTTCAGCGTATCGAATTCTTCTTGGGACTGCAAAGAAAAAAACATGAAGCCGCCAAAACGCTGTGCGGTATTGATTAAGATACTGCTCTTCTCCCAAGCAGAGGGAGGCTGAATGGTAACTTCTGTAATATTTACAATAGGGATAACCGTCTCAGTCCCTTTCTTGGTGTAAAAAAACAGATGAACCTTCAATTCGTAAAGCCTGTGTTTTACCAAATACTTCGAGAGGATTTCTGTTTTCCATTATACGGAAAGGATGTCAAATGAATTATGTCAGAATATACAATTTTAAGTAGCGATATAGAACACATTAGACTACTCGCAGATGCAATTAGGGAGCTAGAGCGTTCTTTTGATTCCGATATTGCGGGAGAGCTAGAGGCAATATCTGGCAGTTTATCCCAAATGGCCGCTCTTGCCCAAACGCCTTCGAATGAGCTACGCATCTTACATGGGACGATTATGGACTTTGCTTCAATTTCCGGGATTGCGCTAGCTATCCTATCGCTCAAAGAAACACTTGTGACGCTCAAGGCTCCAAAGGTACTGGCAATCGTAGGCGTCATCGGCGGCATCTCTGCCGCTCTCAATATCCTATCCAGCACCTTCGGTGATACTGAAAACCCAACCCGCACCTTCACTCGCAGTCTCCGCAAAAGTCGGGAAGCTTTTGCGGCTTTGCGCGGCGAAACCGAGCAAAGCCAAGGGGCAATCAGAAACACAGCTTCCGCCCTACTTACCCTCAACGAAACGCAAGAGAGAAGCTCGGCACAAAATGAAATCATGCGCCGTAAGGTGGCAGAGCTAAATGCTGCTATACCAGGCCTTGGCCTTCGATATGACGAGCTGAGCGGTAGCATCAATATGTCCGATGATGCACTCATGGATTTTATCAGCCGTGCCGAAAACCAGCAGGATCATGAACAGCAGATTGAACGCCTAGCTTATCTCTATGCCCGCCTAGAAGAAGTATGTGATGATGTGCGCACGTCAACGAACAAGCTCGCTGATGCTACAGCAGACTGGTGTGATCGCGGGCGATTGCTGCATAAAGAAAAACCGCCAGTAGCAAAGCCACCGGCGGGGTTGATTACACTCCCAACAACTTACTTTTCTTTCCCTCGAATTCTTCTTACGTGAGAACGCCGTCATCGAGTAGGGCTTTGAGTTTAGTGATTTCATCATCCGCTACGCTTTGCGCGGGGTTGGTTTGGGGGGTGGCGGTGATGAGGTCGTGTGCTTTTTGGGCGATATCGAGATCAGGAATTTTAAAATTGATCATGTAGTTTTCTAATCCAGAAGCACCACCAGTTCCCCAGAGCGATGATGATGTCCTTCCTGCGCCAATATATAACCTCAAAGAAGCTGTATATCTTTTAGTTGTATTTTCTAGCTTTACACCTGAAAGGCTAGATATCGGAATTGTTTTTATGTCATCACGACCGTTAGAGTCCGTTGCTATTATAGCAACGGATCGATCAGATATAACCCATTTCTCACTTCCGCTTCTCAGGGAGGAAAATGAGTGCAAATGTATATCACCTGTTTGGCCATCAATATAGCTGAATAATTTCAACCTTCTCGGATTCTTTATTTTTCCTCTGGTCTCGTTAAATTTTTCTCTTTTTTCTTCTGATTCGATTCTTTCATTTATTCTTTTTAGTGATAGTTGGATTTCTTCCTCAGTTTCTTTGCGTACATACTCTTTTCTTTCCGGATGATCAACGATATGCTGATAAATTTTCGTCATAGCATCTAGATCATAGTCCGCAATAGCCTTCAAATAAGTTTTCTTGCCTCGGAGAACGAGGGTAAGGCTACTGCTATGGTCTGTGCTTATAAACGCCTTGACAATTTGAGCACAGCAGAATTACAAGAACTTATTAATGCGCTTGATCGCCTTACAACTGCACACGAAGATGCCATGCGTAGCATTGCCGACCAATCCAACAATGCCGTTAAAGCTATAAGCGGATTGGAGCGCGTCTATGCCGCTGCGCTTGCAATAAAAGGCACTTACACACCTGCAAGTGTACTACTAGGTGAAGCAAAAGTCGATGGCATTAAAAAAACAGGTTTGTTGGAAGTCGCTAATTCAAGACTTGTAGATACAATTATGCCACACCGGAGGCACCGGATGCTCCGCCGCAAAACACGGAAATGACGGAGCTTTCCGGTGCATTGTATGGTGCTGTGAATACTACTCAGATCGCTGCATACGATGAAGTCAGTAGTGATCAAACGTCTTTCAGTCGCAGTGTTTCAAAATCGTATTTGTATAGATGCGGGACAGTTTTCCGGCCTAGAGATTGCCGAACAATTTCTAGCAGATGGCGTATGGGAAGGTGCCGATGCTGTATTTGCGTTAAAAAAAGGCTACGGCATTGGGGATGCCGGCGAGGAAGAATAGGGCGCAGGAAGGCCACGGGGGAGAGCTTATCGTCAGCTTTCTCTCCGTGGCTTTTTTTGTTTTCTTGCGTAATTTCTTTTTGCTTGTGTCGTCAAAATGTCGTCAATTGGGGAATCTCAATGAATTCGCCAAAAATCACCCCCCTCAAACCATTGCAGTTTAAGGAGGTTTCGGGGCACAAAGCACATCAAGGAGCATAGGCCATCATATTTGCAGAAAATAAAAAAGACGCTGAACCCAATTATTGGATCCAACGTCACGTTGGTGGTGGACGATAACGGACTTGAACCGCTGACCTTCCGCACGTCAAGCGGATGCTCTACCAACTGAGCTAATCGTCCATACGACAAAAGATAGTCTACCTCAGTCAGACGAATTTGTCAACAGGGCAATCGATGTTTTTGGACTTTTTGTAAAATATAAGCCCACCTTATTGTTGCCAAGGGGGTTTTGGTGTACAATAGAGACCCACCTCCACACTCCACCATCGACACCTACGGCGTCTCACCGCGCTTTCGGAATAAAGGAGCAAATACGAGTGACAACAGAATCAACTATACCTCCCTGCACGCAACGGGAACTTCTTGAGAAAATGATGCTTGCTCGAAAATTTGAATTGCAACTTCAAACCCTTTTCGACCAAGGTATTGCCCACGGCACCACCCACCTCGGTGTCGGGGAAGAGGGTGCCGCCATTGGCACAGTACTTGGCATACAACCCGAAGACTACATCCTGGTC
>JGI990J12352_1000168_pt1 | contig 15297 bp, 11 predicted proteins | sample Intmic4MA4BA4MSA_FD_12352 | JGI IMG/M metagenome (IMG submission 12352) | reverse complement strand
CGAGGATTAGGAAGAGGCGGTTGTTCATGTTGAGGAGGACGATGCTCATGATTAGGGCGAGTGAAACGTCTAGGATGAGTGAGACGGAGACGGTTGTGAAGATGTCTTTGATTGTCATGGCATCTTGGAATCTGGTGATGATGTCACCGACTTTTCGCGAGGCGAAAAATTCGTGTGATAGGTGTAGAACGTGGTCGTAGTAGCCCATCATGAGGGGAATGTCGACTTTTCGTGATAGGAATAATAGGACTTGATCTTTAAATGCAGATAGTAGTGCTTGGATAAGTTGGATGATTCCATAAACTATTAAGAAGAATATTAGGCTTCGTCTTAGCTGGTATGGGATTATTTGGTCCATTAGTACTGCTGAGAATGTGCTGGCGATGATTCCGAGGATAATGAGGACAACGCTAGCTAGTATTGTTGTGATAAGTAGTTTCTTTTGTGGCAGTATCAAACGGACGAATAGGTCAAACATGCCTTTTCCTTGGACTTTAGTTCGTTCGAATTCGGATGTTGGAATCATTAGGATTAAGACACCTGTGAATAATTTGGCGAATTCTTCTCGTTCTAGTTTTTGGATACCTTTTGTGGGGTCGGCTATTTGAATTTTATCTTCTTTGATTTTGTGGATAACGACAAAATGGTTTAGTCCTTCTTTGGTACGTATTTGGGCAATGGATGGCATTGTTACTTCTTTTGTAATGTCATCAATTTCTGTTCGGATTGCTTTTACGTTGAAGTGTAGTTTTTCTAGTCCTTCTACTATGCCTTTTACACTTGTACCGTATAGGTCTGTTCCGATGGTTTCTCGGATTTTCATGATGGACATTTCTTGTTTGTATGTTAGTAATATTGTCGAGATTGCTGCGGCTGCGCAATCTGATGCATCGTGTTGCATTGTGCATGGTTTTTTGGTAAGCATATCATCCATCCTATGAAGTGTTTCTTTTACGGCAAGCTCTACCTTGCTTGTAGTTGGTGTAATATAAAAATATCAAATTTCAGAAATAAAACAATCGAAAAAAAACTACTGAAATCGACAGAAACCGAAAAAAGTATAAAATTTGATAGAAAATTTCAATTTTCGAAATTTTAGTGATTAGTTTCAGAAGCTGTTCTCATAGACGTTTAAGAAAAGTTCTAATGTGAGAAATGAAAATCATATTTTGAGCGTAAATTGTTTTGATTTCATAATCTTTGGAAAGCCTACGTGAATGATTGAGCCAAGCAAAAGTTCGCTCAAAAATCCACAAACTGCTCAAGACTAGCCATAATCGCAAACCCACCATCATCAGTCCCACGCTTAAAAAATAAATCAAAATAAGTAACCTTATCCTGCATCCCTTGCTCAAAATACCCATTTGCCATCGTCAACTCATAAAAATCAACAAGCATCGTCAAATTTACCTGTTCCAAAACCATCATTCACTTTTGACTCTCTAGGCTTAATCAAATAAGCAAAAAAATCGGATTGGCTCAAGATTTGAAAACCGCATTTCCAGACACATACAAACAAGTCTTATCAATCGCGTATTTTAATGATCCTTGAGGATCATTCGCCTCTTTCGAGGGTTGAAAAGTGGTTCAACTTACACAAGCATCCTTTTGCCAAAGATATAACATCACAAAGAAGTAGTGATCTTTTTGCCAGAATCGATGAATTGGACAAAAACCAGTTAGTATCACTGCAGGGCAAACGGGCATTCTGAAAATGAATACTGGATCTACGACACTTCCAGTATTTCTAGCTACTTCGCAGACGCTCAAGCAAGTGAAATATGGTAAGAACAAAGAAGATGACAGATTACCGCAAGTTGGCGGGAAACATTTCTGATGTTTCCACACTAGTACACCAACCCAGAATTAACCATCCAATACCTGAAAAAAATTCCAAACTTCATGGTCAGCGCCTCCTCACGTACTTTCCTAGTACGAGTCGTTAAACCATCCACTGGAAGGTTTTTACTTCCTCGAATTTTGAAATTTTTATTTAAACGTTATTGTGTCATTAATTACTAAGCTTGGTACTAGATTCGATGTATATCCAATCACAGGACTGGACTTTCCAAACAGTTAAACTTGACTTTTTATAAAAATTGTCTATAATTAGAGACTGGAGCGAAATTGCTCAAATTTTTCTAAATTAGAATCTGAATACCTAGATTAGAAATGAAAATGAATATTATGAGGTGTTTTTTTATGAGAAAGCAAATGAATTCCACTAAATTTTGGATGTTAATTTTAGTATTACCTGTACTATTATTGACAGCGTGTTCGGATGATAACAATGCAGAAACAGTGGTAGATGAGCCAATGGAAGTTCAAACAATTACAGAAGCAGAGATTCAGGAAGCACAAGCTGCTTGGGGAGATGGCTTAGTATCAATTAGTACAGCGTTTAATAATGACGAAGACTATGTATCGGTTGCAGTAGCAGTGTTGGAAGATTTATATGGTTATGATTATGGGCCAGTTTTATTTAAGCCAACCATTGCATCAGATGTTCCTTTCCGTTTTGATTGGGATGGTGCAGCAAGCTACTTTATTGGTGAATCAGCACCGGTCACGATTTCAGAAGATGGTGCTGGATTTGCAACCAATGTTTGGACAGAAGTTAGTTTTGAAGATGATTGGACATATGTTATCAATGGAGAAACTGCTATTGGAATGGGAACAGTTGTGATTACAACTGGAGATGGTGAAGAAGTAGTTGTTCAAAAATCAATGGCATGGTTTAGAGGAACTGATGGTGAACTTAGACTTCAATTACATCATTCAAGTGTTCCTTTTAGTGAGTAAGATTGAGTTCTTATAATAAATGTTTTTTGGCTATGGCTTAACGTCATAGCTTTTTTAATGCAAATAATATAGTTTTATCATTAGTATAAGCAATCGTGTCATATATCAAATTAAAGAAATGAGTACGAGCTAATACTAATCCCTATCTCATACTAATTCGCATTTAAAATCTTACTAAAACTTGACCTTTCCAACCTATACTTTGTCAGAACTTAGCACATGCTAATTGAACCCTAAAACCACCCTTATTTGTGATGATTTTCCCATTCTACATTGTCGCTTCGGACTTACATACCTTTGGGTACGCTTCGTTTTTCTGCTCCTAGTAAGATGAAAAAAGTAGCCGACAAATATGCGATGATTCCAAACAGGGATTAGTATAAATGCAATAGCGTCATTTGAATCTTTATCCACAGCTGTTGTGGAGTCTACAACAGCTGTAATCGTTGACGCGCTAGAATAGCGCGCCTTTTGAAATATTTTAAAAATTAGCTTCAGTGTAGTTTGTGATGAAATCGACGAATTCTAGGGTGGCGGGCGAGAGGTATTTTTCTTTTAGCTTGGCGAGGTAGATGTAGCGTTCGAATGGCATGTCTTTGATTTTGATAACTTTGAGATCAAGGGCTTTTAGAGATTTAATATTTGGAACGATGGAGATACCCAATCCACTTTCTACAAAGCTTGCAATAGCGTGTTCCTCCGTGATTTCAAAGACAGTTTTGGGTGCTNTTGTGTCTTCAAATAACTTGTCGATGATGGGTCTAAGACCACTTTCTTGTGAGAAATTGATGAACGGATGATGAGCGATTTGCTCAAGTGTGACGGCTGACTCTGCAACTAGTAGATGGTTGCTAGGCACAATTAGCACAAGTTCCTGTTTGAATAAGGGCGTGAATTCCATGTTCGCATTTTCGATTTGTGAGCAGAATGCGATGTCTATATCATCGAGCATGAGACTGTCAATAATTTTTTCTGTTGTTCCTTGTTTCAATGAAAATGTGATGTCTTTATATTGGGAGCAACTTTTAAATTTTTGCAAAAGTAGCGGCGCAACAAAATGACCTGCTGTGTAGACGAACCCGAGGCTCAGATGTCCATAGGTAGGGCTGATAAGTTCGCTTAATGCTTGCTGGCCATCGTTGAGTTTTGCTAGTGAGTGTTCGACATAGGGAAGAAAAAATTTCCCATATTTTGTTAGTTTAATGTTACGGCCAGTCTTTTCAAACAGAGGGACATTGAGTTCTGCTTCCAATTCTTTCATTGCATGGCTTAGATTTGGTTGTGTTGTGTTGAGTGTTTGTGCAGCCTTGGTCATGTGTTCAAGCTTTGCTAGGGTTGTGAAAAATTCTAATTGTCGTAAGTTCAATTTCAACAGCTCCTTTTTCGACTTCTTTTTATTGATCGATTTATAAAATTTTAATTTGTGAACAAATTCATAAAAATATTTTATCATACATAGTAAAAAAATTCATTAGTATTAGTAGAAAAAATGTAATATAATGTCAGTAAGAGCTTTCAGTAAGGACATGTGACAAACATCGCATTGAAATAACATGATCTAGGGTTGTGACAAATGTCATGTTCGACAGATGGAAGGTGGTTATAAATGAAATAGGTAAGTTATACAGATGGAGAAGCTTTCTGAGCCATTGACTTAACACTACAACGAACACAATAAAATCATGAGAGTATTTTAAGTAAAAAAGCAGCATTTTTGATTAAAAACTTCATAAAATTCATTATTTTAAAAGTTTTTTTACTCGTAATAAATTTGATTTTTAGTACTGCTCGTTGTAGTGTTAAGTTGACCTCAAAGGCTTTAGCATAATGACCTAACTAGCAGGAACTACTTGTTCTGTCAGGAATTAATTTTGACCTTGCCGACATGTTATGGTCACCGCCTAGCTTTCCCTTCAGACTAAGTTGGTTGTTTTACATCGCATCATAGGAGCGATGGCTTCCTTTGGAAGCACATACAAACAAAGCGCAAGAACATGCGTACTACTAGGAGTTTTTATAATGAAAAATAAATTGACGTGTCCAATTACAATTAGTTCATTTACATTAGGAGAAGAGGTATCTTTTAGAGAACGAGCAAGAATTGCTGCAACAGCGGGATTTGATGGAATTGGTTTACGTGCTGAAAATTATGTTGATGCCAAAAATGCTGGAGTAACAGATGAAGAAATGTTGAAAATACTTGAGGAATATAAAATTAAGGTAACTGAAGTAGAATATATTACGCAATGGGGAAGAGAGGAAGATAGAACTCCTGAACAAAGAGAAAAAGAAGAAACCATTTATCACATGGCGCGTCTGTTCGGTGTTGGTCATATTAATTGCGGACTAATTGAAATAGTACCTGAGGCCGAAATTGTAGTGGCACTTCAAAGATTGTGTGACCGAGCGGGGGAATTAGTAATTGGTCTTGAATTTATGCCCTACAGTGGTGTATATAATTTACCAATGGCATGGAGAATTGTAAAAGCTGCTGATAGAGAAAACGCTAAGTTAATTTTGGATACGTGGCATTGGGCTCGTGCTAACCAAACTGCAAAGGATTTAGTGGGCGTTCCATTTGAGAAAATTGTATCTGTGCAAATCTGCGATGTACTGGAATTACCTTATGAAAAACTTCGTGACGAATCATTAAGTGACAGATTACCACCAGGACATGGATATGGGGATGCAGTTGGATTTGTGCGTACATTAATGGAGCATGGTGCTGAACCGACAGTTATGGGTGTAGAAGTGATTTCTAAACGTATAATTGGTCAAGGTTTAGAACGTGCGGCAAAAATAAATTATGATGCTACAAAGGATTTATTGACTAAAGCAGGCATTGAAGTTGAAATGTAGAAAAATGGGTATCTCTGAAAATTCAAAAGCCTTAAATTTTAGTGACGTCGTAGTGTCTATGTTTCTTACGATTTAAAAGCACAAAAATCAGAATTAATAGAAATACCTGAATCGTGTCTGGAATTTTTATCAGGGATTGGAGCTTAATTACAGCCTTTTTTCTTAAGTTAGTGCTGAGAGGAACTTGCCTCGGTGTTGTTCATTGCTTTATTTTGGTATTAATGTTCCTAATATTTGAATTAATCGTGTTTTACACTTTCGGAGTACAAAGCATAATCCTCATTTAATTTAATTCAAAATATATGACTATCTTTGCTGGAAAATTGGTGCTAGGGATTTCATCAGTAATTCTTGTTTTGTGAGAGTTTTTGACTCCAAAGATTTAGCGAAGTAGTAAAAAAGATTGGAAAGGAAATGTTCTCATGAATTTTAATACAATGTTTACACCGATAAATATAGGATCTATGAAAGTTTTAAATCGTTTTGTTGTACCACCTATGTGTAACAACTTTGCAAACACGGATGGGTCATTAAGCGAACAGTCCCTTGCTTATTATGCAGAGCGTGCGAAGGGTGGATTTGGCTTAATTACCATTGAAGCAACCGTTGTTGACAAAAAAGCGAAGGGTGGGGATAATAAATCTTGCTTATTTGATGACAGTACCATTGAAGGTTTAAAGAAAGTTGTAGATGTTTGTCACGCCGAAGGAAGCAAAGTGTCGGTTCAATTGCAACATGCTGGACCTGAAGGGAATACAAAAGTCACGGGATTTCCATTACGAGCAGCATCAGCCATTCGTGCGGCATCTCATAGAGAAACACCGATTGCCATTTCTCGCGAAGAAATTTACGAATTGGTTGAGATGTATGGAGATGCAGCATGGCGTGCAACAAAAGCGGGAGCAGATGCTGTAGAGGTTCATTGTGCTCACGGTTACCTAATCAACAGTTTCTTATCACAAAGAACCAATAAACGTATCGATGAATTTGGTGGAACTTTCGAAAATCGCATGCGCATTGTTCGTCTAATTGTGGAAAATATTAGAAAAAAAGCAGGAAATGTTGCTATCCTTTGTCGTGTGAATAGTACAGACGACATTCTTGGTGGAATTTCGATTCAAGATAGCACAACGATTGCTGCTTATATGGAAAGCATTGGTGTAGATGGATTAAATGTTTCTCGCAGTGTACATCTTCGTGACGAATACATGTGGGGACCAACAGCCCTTCATGCTGGATTTAGTGCAGATAACATAAGAGCAATCAAACGTGCCGTTAACATTCCGCTGATTGCCATTGGTCGTTTTACGGAACCCCATCTAGCAGAACTCATGGTTCGTGACGGATGTTGTGATTTGGTTGCCTTTGGTCGTCAAAGTTTAGCAGATCCATACCTTCCTAAAAAGGCGAATGAAGGTCAGTTAGATGACTCACTACCATGCATTGCTTGTCACCAAGGGTGTGTAGCGAACATGTATTCGGGAGAACCGATTACATGCTTAGTAAATCCTGCACTAGGGCGTGAAACAGAAGCGTTGAAAAAAGCTGATTCACCGAAGAAAGTCATGATTATCGGTGGTGGTGTTGCGGGACTTTATGCCGCTTGGGTAGCCGCAGCAAAAGGGCACCAAGTAACGCTATACGAAGCATCAGATATACTAGGTGGGCAAATGCGTTTAGCTGCTTATCCACCGGGCAAAGGTGACATTACCAACATGGTTCGCAGCTACATTAGCAAGTGTGAACAGTACAATGTAGAAATCAAGATGGAAGCGGAATTAACATTAGATTTAGTCAAAAGTGAAAATCCAGATGCGGTTATTGTCGCAACGGGAGCTAAGCCGCTAGTACTACCAATTCCTGGCATTGAAGACAGTGGCGTTTTACATGCGGTGGATGTCCTAGACGGTAAAGATGCTTGTGGAAAGAAAGTTCTTGTCATTGGCGGTGGTCTTGTTGGATCTGAAACAGCTGCCTTCTTAGGTGAGTTAGAACACGACGTAACGGTTGTTGAGATGCGTGAAGACGTGGCGATGGACGTGATTGGTGAACACCGCAAGTTTTTAATGAAAGACTTTAGTGAGTACGGTATTAAGAAAATTACAAGTGCTAAAGTAAGTAGCTTTTTCGAAGGTGGTATTACGTTTACGAAACCAGATGGAACGGAAGAACAGCGCATTGATGGGTTTGACTCCGTGGTATTAGCCATGGGAGCTAGAAATTACGATCCATTAAGTGAAGAAATTAGTAAAATTATTGAAAAAACATTTGTAGTTGGGGATGCTGCACGTGCAAGAAAAGCGCTCGATGCAACAGCAGAAGCATTGGAGGCGGTTTTGAGTATTTAGTGAAGAATCTATTAGATAAAAATTAATTGAAACCCAATTGAAGGAGTTTAAAAATGAGTACAATAACACGTAAGTTTCACTTTCAAATGAATGAATTATCAGCATTTTTTATGTATCTCAACTTCGCACTTCAAGGAATTGCAAGTTTTGTTATCGCGCAACAACGTGTTCATTTTATGTATAACTGGGATACAGACTTCGCAGGAACGATTTGGGTAGCATCTGCTATTGGATGGGGACGCTTAATTACGGTCATCCCTGCTGGTTGGTTCTCAGATCGCTTTGGACGTAAGAAGAGTATCTTACTATGTATGATTTGTTATGTGATTTTCTTTAGTGGATTAATAATCTCTAACAGTGTTGCTATGGCATTTGCATTCACGTTTATGGCTGGTGTTGGTAACTCATTTATCGATGTAGGTACTTATCCTGCACTTGCTGATTTATTCCCGAAAAACGTTGCACCTGCAACCGTCATCTTAAGAGCGGCAATTACTATTGGACAGTTCTTCTTCCCAATGGCAGTTATCTTCATCATTAATAATGACTTATGGTTTGGTTATACATTAGTGGCAATGATTGCATTATTAGTGATTAATGGATTCTTTATCTGGGGTCGTAAAGACTTAGGATATAAAGGTTCTGCTGTAAAAGAGCAAGCTATAGCAACAGAAGGTAAGGAGGAGCTGAAATCTGCTGAGGTTGTTGGATCAAAGGTATACGGGAAAACTAATTTCTGGATTGAAGGAATCTTAACAATTTCTCTAGGATTTACAGCAGTTGCAACGTTCTCATTAATCGTCACCTTCCTACCAGGTTTCGCCGCTGATTATATCGGTATGTATGAAACAGCTGCATTAGCCTTAGCTTCCATATACGCTTTTGCTGCATTCTTTGGAATCTTCATAACAGCTGCAGTTGTAGCTAAGTTCTTAAAAGCTCCAACTGTACTACTTATTTGGACTTCTATTTCTTTAACAGTTCTAGTGGCATTGATGATGTTCCCAACACCATTTATGGCACAAGTTACTGCAGTAATCATCGGCTTATTTGCTGCAGGTGGATTGTTCCAGTTAGCCTTATCTATCTTGGTGTCTTTATTCCCTGCTGGACGTGGAAAGTTAACTTCTTTCATGTCATTCGCTGCTGGGTTGCAAGCACTTATTGTACCAATGGTTACAGCACAAATCGTAGCAACTAACCCACAGCACATTATTACTTTTGCAACTATTGTAACTGCATTCAGTGTAGTTTCTTCAGCTGTCATCTTCGTTCGTTACAAAAAGTTAACGACACCACCTGCTGGTGTATCAGTTGAAGTTGTAGTATAAAAAATATTGTGATAGTGTAATTTCAGGTTGATTTTTGTTGCTTCAATACTTAAAAATATTGTCATATCAATACGTTTAAAAACCATCAACACGATTTTGCACTATCGCAAAAAATATTAATAAGATGGAAAGGAAATTAAAAAATGAGTAAATATAGCGCATTATTCCAACCATTGACGGTTCGGAGCATGACTTTAAGAAATCGAGTGGTGATGCCACCCATTGGATCGAATTTTGCTAATCTAGACGGTTCTTTCCAAGAAAAGCACTACTCCTACTATACGCAACGTGCCAAGGGTGGAACAGGATTAATTACATTAGAAAATGTATGTGTTGATTTTCCACTAGGTTCTAACGGGACGACTCAGCTTAGAATGGACAACGATCAGTACATTCCTGGATTATGGGAATTTAACGAGCGCATACACGCTCATGGTGCTTGTACATCGGTTCAAATCAACCATGCAGGAGCTTCTGCTTATCTGGGTCGTTTAAATGGTGTACAACAAGTATCGGCATCGAACATTCCATCTAAAATAGGAATGGCGATTCCAAGACCATTAACGGTAGAAGAGATTTATGACATTGCAAACAAGTACGCAGAAGCGGCAAACCGTGCCATGCGCGCTGGGTTTGACTGTGTGGAAATCCATGCTGGTCACTCTTACTTAATCAGCCAATTTTTATCGCCAATCTACAACGACCGTACCGACGAATTTGGCGGTAGTAAAGAAAACTTAGCTCGATTTGCAAAACTTTGTGTGGAAGCTGTCCGTAAAGCGGTTGGCCCCCATTTTCCAGTTTGTTTGCGCATTAGTGCAGACGAGTTTTTAGAGGGTGGAAACACCTTAGAAGATACCCTTGAATTGATGGACTACTTCGTTGAAGAAGTTGACCTTATCAACGTTTCTGCCGCCTTAAACGATAGCATCCAATATCAAATTGATAAAATGAATTCACCAGACGGGTGGCGTACTTACTTAGCCAAAGCGGTTAAAGAAAAATACCCTGAAAAGGTAATCATGACGTCTGGAAATATTCGAAATCCAGAAGTGGCGAATGAAATTGTTGAAAGCGGCGATGCAGACCTAGTTGTCTTAGGTCGTGGGTTGATTGCAGAACCAAACTGGGCAAATAAAGTTCAAAACGGACAAGAAGATTTGCTGAGACATTGTATTTCGTGTAATATTGGCTGTGCCAATCATCGTATTGCCACATCAAAACCACTTAAGTGTACGGTTAACCCAGATTTATTCTTTGAAGATTCACATACCCATAAACTGTTAAATCATCCAGTTAAAGTGGTTGTCATTGGTGGTGGAACAGCAGGTATGGAAGCGGCATCGACTGCTGCTGAGGCAGGTGCAGATGTAATCTTATTTGAATCTAAATCTTACTTAGGTGGATTGGCTTGTGAAATCGCACGATTACCAGATAAGGCGCGTATTAACGATTATGTTGGTTATTTAGTTAACCGTGCCAACCAGTTAGAAAACTTAGATATTAAGTTGAATCATAAAGCCACAATGGTAGATGTTGAATTGTTGAATCCAGACTTCATTATTAATGCAACAGGAGCTTTACCTGTGTTGCCACCGATCAACGGCTTAAAAGAACAGTTAGAAAAAGACGATTGTAGTGTGTTCTCTATTTTTGACCTGCTAAACAACATGAAAGATTTCCAAGACTTTGAGGGCAAACGTATCGCCGTTATCGGTGGTGGAGCGGTTGGACTTGATGTGATGGAATACTACGCAGAGCGTGGTGCAAAAGAAGTTCATGTGGTAGAAATGCAGTCTGAAGTAGGGAAAGACTTAGACTTAATTACCAAAATAACGATGATGAACATTGCCAAAGAGCACAATGTCATCTTCCATACTGATACTAAATTGATAAAAGTAAACTCGAATTCATTCCTTGTTGAAAAAGGCGGAAAGGAAGAAGAAATTGCTTTTGATTTGGGATTTTTGTGTCTAGGAATGCGTGCCGATGCTCCAATGATGGATGACTTACAAAATTTTGCCAACGCATCAGGTGCTACACTCGTGAACATAGGTGATAGCAAACGTGCCCGTCGCATCATGGAAGGAACCCGTGAGGCTCGTGATGTTATCAACTTAATTCATAGAAAAGCAGAGCAATTGGCTCGTAAGTAATTTCGGGAGGAAAAAATCATGTCAGATAGAATTTCAGCAAAAACATTACTAGTGGGGTTAATCGCGACGCCAATTCGTCACAGCTTATCTCCAACTATGCACAACGAAGCGTTCGTAAAATTAGGATTAGACTATACGTACCTAGCATTTGAAGTAGGAACAGAAGAATTAGAAGATGCGGTCAAAGGAATCCGTGCGTTGGGACTGGTCGGATCAAACGTTTCCATGCCTAACAAGCAAAAAATCTTACCGTACTTAGATAAACTATCACCGGCTGCTGAGTTAACAGGAACGGTAAACACCGTTGTTAACGAAAATGGTGTTTTAACAGGACACATCACAGATGGAACAGGCTTTATGATGTCACTTATTGATGCAGGAGTAGATGTAATTGGTAAGAAAATGACACTATTTGGAGCTGGTGGAGCGGCAACAGCCATCGCAATTCAAGCAGCTCTAGACGGTGTAAAAGAAATTGCCATTTTTAACCGTAAGGATGAATTCTGGGAAAATGCTGAGAAGACCGTAGGGATTATTAACGAAAGAACAGAGTGTAAAGCGACGTTATTCAATGTAGCAGATCAAGATGCACTACGTGCTCAGATTGCAGACAGCGCTCTTTTAGCTAATGCAACAGGTGTTGGAATGAAAGGTGATCTCCAAGATCAGAGCTTAGTAAGCGATGCAAGTATGTTGCGCCCTGACCTTGTGGTAGCTGATGCGGTTTACATGCCACCACGTACTAGACTACTATGCATGGCTGACGAAGTAGGATGCAAGACCGTTGAAGGGATTGGGATGATGATCTACCAAGGGGCTGCCGCCTTCAAACTATTTACTGGTCACGATATGCCAGTAAATCACATTAAAGAGTTGTTATTCTAGCTCACATTGGGAATTTAGATATAAATCTGTAATCATTTAACATCAACAGTAATTAAAAGCGCGAATGGCGCTGGTGAGCAAACTCACCGCGTCTTCAAAAAATTATTAGAAAGATAGGTGCTTGAAAAATGAAGACCGTTACAGTAAAAAATGTGACAATTGGAACTGGTGCACCAAAGATTTGCGTACCATTAGTGGGTGTGTCTAANGAGACGTTATTANCAGAAGTGGTTAATTTACAAGAACTAGATTTTGACTTAATTGAATGGCGCGTTGACTTCTTTGATGGTGTGATAGACGTTGAGGCCGTTAAAGAAATGGCAACTACTTTGCGTGAAAAATTAGTAGACACGCCAATCTTGTTCACATTTAGGAGCAAGAAAGAAGGCGGAGAGTGTGAATTTGCACAAGCGGATTACTTTGCCTTGATTCACAGCATGATTCCGACTGGGCTTGTTGACTTAGTAGATGTTGAGCTATTTATGTCAGAAGCTAACGTTAAAGAAACAGTGAGCCTTGCACAAGCGCATGGTGTGAAAGTTGTCATGTGTAACCATGACTTTGATAAAACACCAGAAAAAGATGAAATTGTAAGACGCTTATGCATGATGCAAGATTTCGGTGCGGATGTATGCAAAATTGCCTTAATGCCGCAATCGGCTGGCGATGTGTTGACAGTATTGTCTGCGACAAATGAAATGTATACGAAATATGCTGATCGTCCAATCGTAACCATGTCAATGGGTGGCGTTGGGATGATTAGTCGCTTATCTGGTGAAATTTTTGGCTCAGCTATGACATTCGGTGCTGCGACCAAGGCATCAGCACCAGGACAAGTTCCAGTTGGTAAATTACGTGACGTATTGAATTTACTACACAAAAGTTTATAATAGTAGATAAGGTGCCAAGTTTCGTGAAACTGGGAACTCTTGGCTTGTTTTATCTTAAATATGGTTGGTAGATTTTAAGCAAAAGGGATGGTCTAAAAATATGATTAAGATGATTTTGAGAAATCAATATTCTCTAATGACAATGGCACTGTTTTTGATGTTTCTTGGGCATGGAATGGGAGCTATTATTATTCCACAGAACCGAACAGCACTTGAATTACAATGGCAAAATCCTGCTTTTTTTGGAACAGTGCTTGCGGCAACTGGGTGGGGACGCTTGGGGATGTTTACTGTTTCTGGGAAGTTATCTGATATTTTTGGACGTAAATTCTTTGTTGTACTAGGCTCCCTTATGTATATGGTAGGTTTGATTGGGATGTCATTCTCGACAACATTAATTGTTGCAGTTGTTTTTTCTGCAATGTTTGGGATGGCTAATTCATGTTTAGATGTGGGGATTTATCCAGCTTTAATTGAAGCATTTCCAAAAGAGGCTAAAAAAGTCAATACAGCCTTGGTTATCTTTCTTCGAATTGCTCAGTTGATCTTGCCGCTTTTGATGTTAGGGTTATTTAGTGAAACAGGGCTGGGTATTAATTTCAGAATTTCATTTTTTATGGTTACTTTGATTTTTGCACTTGCTTTGGTTTTGGTGCTTTCAGCAAAATTTCCAGATCATCAAAAGATTGTAGAGCAACCTCAAGAAGCAAAGGGGAGAATTTGGTCATTGCTTACTCCAGAAGGAATTGCATTTGTTGTTTATGGATTTGTTTCCATTTCAACTTTTATGATTATGCAGAAATTTTCAAATCGCTTTGGTGAAGCTGTCTTAAATATGGCACCTGATATTGCAAATGTGATTCCAACTTTCTTTGCAATTGGTTCAATCATTGGAGTCATTACAGCGATTATGGCCCAACAGAAATTTAAGGCAGTTGATGTCATGGTTGCTTTAACGGTTATTTCCCTTGGAGCAACGCTGTTTGTTTGGTTTACACCAACTGTTTTGACCCTCATCTTCGGAACAGCATTGATTGGATTTTCTGCAGCAGGTGGTGTGTTGCAACTAGGAATCACATTAATGACAGAGATGATCCCTCTGGGAAAAGGTGTTGTATCAGGTATTTTCTTGTCCATGTCAAGTGTTGCATCGATTATTGTGCCTTTAATGGTAACGACGATTGAGGCAAGTAATCACTTGAATGTTGTTTTACTCAATGTTGTCATTGCAGCAGTTGGATTATTATGTGCAATTGTTATTAATATCCGATTTAAGGCTCATGAAAAAAAATTAAAATAATCATAAACGAGGCAAGACACAAAGTGCTCAAAAGATTTGAGGGAATGGCAAGAAAAAAATGGCTCAGGAGGGTTTCAGTCCTTCTGAACCATTTTCTCTTGTCTTTTTTCAGAACTAGACGTCCTTTCTTGCTGAAGCTCAAAATAGCTATCAATGACCGCATTTGCAACTTCCGTTGCAATGCGGTTTTTCGTTTTAGGCAATTCTGATTGCGGGAAAACGGTCGCAATGGCGATTTCTGGCGCGTGAAAAGGTGCAAAGCTAACAGCAGTCATGTTATGAACCTTTATAAATTCGTTTTTCTTATCATACATGAGTTTACCTTCTTTATCACGTGCAAATTCTTCTGCTGTTCCTGTTTTTGTAGCTGGATTGTATTTGGAGTTGACGAATTCTTCAAAGCCTGTGCCTCTTGGATATTGTGCACCTTGTCTAAATCCTTCTTTTACGCGTGAGAAGGCTTCTTTGTCAAGGTCGATTTGATTTAGCAATGTGGGTCTATGTGTGTATAGTATTTTTTCGACATCGGTGAGGACATTGTCCTCGCCGATGCCTTCAGTTGGGAATTGGATGCTTTTAAGTAATGTTGGTTTGTATCTTTTGCCGTCGGTGACGATTGTGCTTACATATTGTGCGAGTTGCATGGTGGTGTAGGTGTCGGATTGGCCGATGACGAAATCGAGGAGTTTTGCAATGCTGCGTTCACGGTCGCGAAGTCCGATTGAT
>JGI990J12352_1000167_pt1 | contig 15381 bp, 15 predicted proteins | sample Intmic4MA4BA4MSA_FD_12352 | JGI IMG/M metagenome (IMG submission 12352) | reverse complement strand
CGATTTATGCGTATTTGTGCAAATTATCGAAATTTCTTAAATCCCATAAGGATAGGCTCTAGGTGCTTGTAGGTGTATGTATTAATATACGATTTACATTTNACGNNAATTTACAAGGGTTTACAGGGATTTTTACTCTCAAACACGAAAATTTGCCTCATTGCGAAATTGGCAGCTACTGAAATTTTAATCAACGCGCTTACTTTCAAACACTAAATGACTGTTTTGGCGAATCTGAAAAGCTTGCTCATATTTGGCTTCTAGCGGAATCCACACATGCTTAAATTTCTCATACATAACAGGGCCATTACGCTTTAAAATCCGCTCTAGTTGTAAAGTTTGCTCAATCGATAAAAACACTTTCAAATCGTAGGCTTGCGCTAGTTTCGGATGATGCGAATAAGAACCTTCAACGATTGTCAACTTTTTAACAGGCAGTACAATTGGTGCCTCAAAAGCTTGCGTCTGGCAATTAAACGGTTGATAAGAAAACGATTTTCCAGTTTTTAAATAACCTAACACCTCGCCTTCAAAACGCTCATAATCCAAATTCCCGCCAGCCATTTGCAAGCGGGCTTCGGTGCGCTGTTGCGGTTGTAAGAAAAAGTGATCCATGTGAATAACATTGCCATCGTAAACCTCGCTAAGCATTTTCGCAAGAGTTGTCTTCCCAGCTGCACAATCGCCATCAAGCGCCACGACAACAAATTCTTGTTTTTGCAGCAACTCGTCAAGGCGCGCAAATAGCGACAAAAATTCACAAAATCGGGACTCAACCACTCGATAAGCCGGTGCATAAGCTAAACGATAAGCTTCGCTGTGACTAAATGCTGCCAGCGGTGCCGCTTTAATTTGCGCTTCAAATTGCTCAACGGCATCTTCGGGAAACGGCAACAAACCGTCGCGACAAAGTGATTTTAAAACGGCAATTTTCTCATAATAACCAGCAACGCTGCCCTTGGGTGTCGCCGATAATTCGAAAAAGCGTTGCAAGGTTACAAGTGCTAACGTTGACTGATTTAGCACTTGCAGATGCAGCCTGCATAATTGGGGTTGTAAAACATCAATCACATTATCTTTGACAGCAGGATCAAGCTGGTGGTACTCTTGTTGGAGGCGAGTAAAATTCGCTTTTGGGTCGGTAATTAAATGCGCGGGACCAAATTCGCTCTGGTGGATAAACTTGAACAAATCTAGTAATTGCGCTTGCGGATAGGTTTGGTAGTGTTTTAATATCGTTGCTTTCATTTGCTGATTCTCCTAATAGTATAATTTAACAACCTAAATTCAAAGGCCACGCCGTTAAGGTGCGAGCGTCAGTGGCAAATAAATAATCACAGTTGTGCCTTTATCGACTTGACTTTTAATCACAATTTTTCCGTCACAAAGGTCAAGGATACGGTTAACAATTGACATGCCAAGCCCGTTGCCGCTAGCGCCATGCGAGGCGTCGCCTTGGTAGAATTTTTCAAAAATCCGCTCACGGGTTAAGTCATTCATGCCGGCGCCGTAATCACGAATGCGCACCTTGGCAAATTCACCATCTTGCTTACAGCCGATTTTGAGTTTGCCTTGATGAGTGCTGTAATTAATCGCATTGCCAATCACGTTGATCCAAATTTGTTTAACCATTTCTTCGTTGCTATCAATTTCAATTTCATCCATGTCAAGGATGAGGTCAAGCTGTTTTTCTGACCACTGTTTTTCTAGTAAAAGGAGCGTTCGGCGTAATTGTTCATCAAGCGAAAAGCTTTTAGTTTCGTTTAAACTGGCTTGATGCTCAAGTTTTGTAAGCGTCAACACGTTGCTTGACATCCCGATTAAGCGATCGGCTTCTCGGTAAATAATGTCGATATATTCTTGTTGTTTTTGGGGTTCTAAATCGTGTTCTAAAATTAGTCGCGAAAAGCCTCTAATCGAAGTGATGGGCGTTTTAAATTCGTGCGAAAAATAACTAATGAAGTCCTTTTTCAACAGCTCAACGCTAGAAATTTCCCTTGTCATGCGGTTAAAGCCTTCCATAAGTCGGCGCAATTCGCGAATATGGACATCTGTTGAAACTGCAACATCGTAGTTGCCAGTTTCGACTTGTTTAAGGGCAGTTGAAAGGCGATCAAGTGGCTTTAAAAATATCTCGTTGAATCGGTAAAAAATCATCCCCCCAATGATTGAGCTGACGACGAAAAAAATCACAATTAGCAACAAAACGCCAAAGCGCCCAGACCGATAAACTTTTTCTAAATTGAGCAAGTTATCTTGATAAGCTAGCAAAATGGCAATGGCAAAGCAGGAATACACCGAGGTGATAATCACAAAAATCGAGATAATAAGCCTAACTTTTAATGTGCGGATTCGAAATAGCCTCATGCGTTGCTAACCACTTTGTAGCCAAGTCCACGAACCGTTAGAAGTTCAAGATCAGTATTGCCTTTCATGCGGTCGCGAATCCGATTAACGTGAACATCGACTGAGCGTTCGTCTGTATCGCTTTCTAAGCTCCAAATGTCGTCAATTAACTGCCGACGTGTAAAAATTTTATCTGGATATGATACTAGTTTAAACAGTAGCAGAAATTCTTTTTTGGGAAAAGTAATTTTGTTGCCCGCCCACGAAACGGAAAATTCATCATAATTTAAAACAGTTGCACCAACTTCAATTAGGTGATCAGCAGAAATTTTAGCGCGTCTTAACAGCGCTTTGATTCTTAGAATAAATTCTTCTTCGTTGATTGGTTTGGTCATATAATCATCCGCCCCGTGTGTGAAACCTTTTGTCATGTCCGACATTTCACCGAGCGCGGTAACCATTAAAATCGGCATTTTTATGCGATGATCGCGAAGTTCTTTAGCAAATTCAAAACCGTTCATCCCTGGAAGCATTACATCTAAAACGATTAGGTCAATCGTCAGCTTGTCTAATACTTCCAAGGCTTCCTCGCACGAGCCTGCTGGAATCGGATGATAGTTTGCTTGTTTTAGGACTTCTTGCATCAATTTGCTAATATTTTTGTCGTCTTCGACTACTAGGATATTTAACATTCTCTTATTTCCTCCTCCATGAATTGCAATTTTTTCAATCGCATTTTTGGTAACGTTTTATGATGATGTTTGCTTCATAACTAAATCTTGCTTAACAATTCGCTCAACCATGTCAGCAATTTGTGGTGTATCCAGATTTTTATATACTTCATAGGCAATTGGGTCATGGATTTTGATTTTAACGGTTGTGGGTCTTGGCCATCGTTTGCCAACAAGTTGGCTATTATAAATTGTCATTGGGATAATATCCGCTTTGGCTTTTGTGGCAATCTTAAAACTACCAGCTTTAAACTTGCCAAGCGGCGCGTTAACTTCTCGCGTGCCTTCGGGGAAGACGACCATTAAAACGCCTTCTTTAACAATTTCAACCGCATTATTGACCGTGGCAACAGCAGCCCTTGGATTGCTTCGATCTAAAAAGCCACACCGAATTAGTTGCATACCACGGTTAAGAAAAAATACTTTACTTATTTCAATTTTTGAGATATAACTGTGACGTCGCTTCAGCGCGGTCAGTAGCGCAAAAACGTCGAAAATACTATGGTGATTAGCGTAGATTACGCCGGTTTTAACCTGTTCTTCACTTAATTTTTCAAGTCCTTCCACGTCAGTTCGTGAAAAGGTCATCAGCGGAATGCCCCAACTAGTTAACCAGCTAATAAAATTCCAGCGGTCAATATCGGTGTACTTCGCTTTTGCAAACTCATTAAGGGAAATGTGTAGCGCTACCCCAAACAGCGCGAGTGCGCTAACTATCCCTAGAAAAATCCAACCAATAATTGTTAAAAATTGCTCCATTAAGCATTCTTCCTTTCATATAACGTAAAGCATAAATCAGGATTTTCGTCTTTTTTGGTGATGAGCCACGCATCCAGATCTATTTCTGGAAACCAAGTATCGCCTTGGTAAGTATGAGCCACATGCGTGATATACAACCGGTTGGTAACTGGCAATAGTTGCTCATAAATTGTTGCGCCACCGATAATGAACAACTCTTTATCACGGGGATAACTGTCAATAAATGATGCTAAATTCGTAACTGTTGCCACCTGATCAAAATGATATTTCGCTGTGCACGTAACGACAAAATGATGTCGGTTCGGCAAGGGTTTCCCGGTATATGCAAGGATTGATTCAAATGTATGCCGCCCCATCAGTATATCATGCCCGGTTGTCATTTTTTTGAAATACTGCAAATCCTCTTTGAAGTGCCACGGTAGCTTGTTGTCGGCGCCGATTAGGCGATTTTTGTCCATTGCGACAATTATTGAAATCATAATTTCATCACCTTCTCTTTTAAAATTCTCTTCGTAAGCGTTAGCTCATAAAGGCTCATATGGTAAAATTACATATTCGCCTTGCTCAATTTTTTCAAGATATTTAATCGCTAACGGTTTGTTAAAAAGTGGCCCATCATAAACAAATGTATGATATTCACCATTTTCACCACAAGGATCTGCTCCTGATGCCTCAATTTCATCAACGAGCTGATGCGTTAGCAATTCGCCCAAAAAGCGGGCATCTAACAAGGTCGTATTCACAATTGTGATTCGTGCTTTGTAGCCAAGATTGATAAATTCGTGGACTAGCTCTTTGCGATTTTTATTCCAAAGCGGAAAGTAAGGCTTGATGCCGACATTATCACAACGCGTAATACACCATTGTAAATGTGAAATTATATCAATATCACCAAAAACGCAAATTTTAGCGCCAAGTTGCCATGCTTCGGCTAAGCCAACTTCAAAATTTTCTGAGTACGTTGTAGCTGTAGTTACAATTTTTTGGATCGGTATTTGCATCGAATTTTCAACTAGCTGTAAAATCGGTGAAGTAAGTCCATGAAACCACGAACGTTGCTTATCAGGGTTAAAGGTCGTTATTAATTGGCTAGGTTGATATCCCGCCGCTATCGCTTTATCAATTGCTAGAATACTGTCCTTGCCACCACTATATGAAGCTACAAAGTTTTTCAAATTATCCAACCTCCTAAATTCGCAACCATTTGGATTGCAGATTTAAAAATCATGATTTGCGCCTATTTCTTAGCCAGCACAAGCCAGCTACTTAGAAATTTTGAACTTTCACCACGTTAGACTTGCACTTCTAAAATTGAAGTGCCATGCACGCTGATCCATTCTTGCTTGACTTCTTTTTGCTGTCGAAAATCAAATGTTAAAAGATAACCAGCGTTGGCATCGCGCTGTTTGACATAATCAGTTAGCAGCCGGTAGGCATCTTGTTGGTATAACTCGCCATGCCAGCATTTTAACTCAATGATAAATTCTTGCTGATCATAAACAATAACAACACCCATTCGCTTACCAACCGCTAAATTTGGTTTTGATTCTAAGTAATAGCTACCTTTTTCATCCAAATATGGTTGCAAGAAAAACAAGAATAAGAAGACGGCTTCACGCTCAACAAAAGTCTCGCTACGCTGCGAATAATGGAGTTGGTAATGGTCACTGAACTTTTCGAAAAAACGCTCAATGTTAAATTTTCCGTCAGCGAATACATCAATTTCTAAACGATTATAAACCGCTTTATCTTCTGCTAAGCGCTCTTTGCTAATAAAATAATCCGCCATGATAATTTCAAAAATTCGATTATGAAGCCGAAGCTGGTGATCAACGTTGCGAACAAAAGCGTATCTTAACGCGTGGGCCATTACCTCATTTTGTTGCGAAAATTTATAAGATTTGCCCGTCATTAAAACCCCATATAAAAAATCTGCCAATTCCGGATAATTCCGAACATTTTGAAACAAGTCGTCAAACAGCGTATTCGGCCTGGTTTCCCCGATAATCAACTTAACCGCCTTACCAACATTTGTTGTCGTCCAGTTCTTACCAAGCTCCTCGTCAAGATATTCACAAATTCGACAAACTAAAAACGGGTAACCACTCGTATAAGCATAAATTTCCGCTGCAATTTCCGCAAGATTCATGCCAGTTTGCTGGTCGGCTTCATAGTCGCTTAGCATGCTGGCGATGTCAAGCGCTGAAAAAGCCATCCTTTCGGTGAAATCCCAAGCAATATTCCACGGCGAGCCACCGCAGTTAAGTTTTTTAAGATCATACACACCAGCTAAAATAACACTGTGAAAGGTAAAATCTTGCCCCAACGCGCGAAGCTGATATTTATCGCGTAAGATTCCTAAAAAGTCTAAAAACACCTGATAATTACTAGCTACACCCGTTTCATCAATTATCAAGATAAATTTTTGATTAGCGCACATTGCGGTAAGGTGCTGGCTTAGTTCGAAAAAGGTCTCAACCTGCGCATTTAACCAACCAGTAGCTAAGTTTAAGCGCTTGAGGCAAGTAGCCACTTTTGTTAAAAATGCCTGACAAAACTTTGCCTCACTTGAGAAAATTTCCTCGCCTAGCCCTTGAAAATTTAGCGAAATAACGGGATATTCATCAGCTAAATAATTGACAAAAGCTACTAGTGTCGTCGTTTTTCCATATTGATGACCCCGATTAATCACTAAATATTTTGCCGCGTCAACTAAAACTTTCAACTTTTCTAATCGGTCGCTTACATCTACCATGTAATGCTTAGTAGGAATACACACCCCTTTTACATTAAACCTTCTTTTCATTATGCCTCACCAGCCTTTCCTCGATTTTCCCCGAGAACTTAAACTCGGCATTAATCCTTTAGCTTATCAAAGTATTGTACCCATCTAATGTAAACTATTTATTAACTAACTCGCGTTGCCAAAAGCCAGCGAAGCTCTACACGCTCACCTTGCCCTTAATTAAAGGATGAGGATCGTAATCAATCAAGTCGAAATCTTCAAACTTAAAATCAAAAATTGACGCAACATCACGATTAATCTTCAACTTCGGCAAACGCTTTGGCTCGCGAGCTAACTGCGCGTTAACCTGTTCTAAATGGTTATCATAAATATGAGCATCGCCAAAAGTATGAACAAACTCGCCTGGCTCAAGCCCCGTAACGTGCGCCATCATCAACGTTAAAAGCGCATACGAAGCAATATTAAATGGCACTCCTAAAAACACATCTGCCGAACGCTGATACAACTGGCAAGATAACTTCCCACCACTCACATAAAACTGAAACAACAGATGACACGGTGGCAACGCCATCTTCTTCAAATCACCAACATTCCACGCACTAACAATCAAACGCCTCGAATTTGGATCATTTTTTATCGCTTCGACAACCTCTGCAAGCTGGTCAATAACAAGGCCAGCAACAGTTTCCCAACTGCGCCATTGATGCCCGTATACAGGACCCAGATTCCCCTGATCGTCAGCCCATTCATTCCAAATTCGCACACCGTTAGCTTGCAAATACTCAACATTCGTATCCCCGGCAATAAACCACAAAAGCTCATGCACAACCGACTTCCAATGAATCTTTTTAGTTGTCAGCAATGGAAATTCTGTTGCCAAATCAAAACGCATTTGATAACCGAAAACACTTTTCGTGCCGGTTCCGGTGCGATCGCCTTTATGTTGACCATTTGCTAAAATATGCTTAATTAAATCTAAATACTGATATTCTTGATGCTTACTCATAATGCACGCTCCTAAATTTCCTACCTTCTATATTAAACCAAATATTGCCGCAAAAATCAAGTGAAAAAGCAAATTTGTAAAAAAAGCCATCCGCTTTAAGGATGACCTACTTTTACAACTATGATTATTCAATGATTTCTACTACTGAACCGGCACCAACAGTACGTCCACCTTCACGGATAGAGAACTTAGTTCCTTGCTCAACAGCGATTGGCGCAATTAGGTCGATTGTCATTGAAACGTTATCGCCAGGCATAACCATTTCAACGCCAGCTGGTAATTCAACAATTCCCGTTACATCCGTTGTCCGGAAGTAAAACTGTGGGCGGTAGTTAGCAAAGAATGGCGTATGACGTCCACCTTCTTCTTTTGATAAAACGTAAACTTCCGAAGTAAACTTTTTGTGTGGCGTTACTGAGCCTGGTTTTGCTAAAACTTGTCCACGTTGAATATCTTCACGCGCAACCCCGCGTAGTAAGGCACCAATGTTATCGCCAGCCTCTGCACGATCAAGAAGCTTTCTAAACATTTCAACACCAGTTACTGTCGTTGAGTTTGTCGCTTCAAAACCAATGATTTCAACAACGTCACCAACGGTTACTGTTCCGCGATCAACACGTCCAGTTGCCACAGTTCCACGACCAGTAATTGAGAAAACATCCTCAACTGGCATCATAAATGGTAGATCAGTTTGACGCGTTGGCGTTGGAATGTACTCATCAACAGCAGCCATTAGCTCGTTAATTTTTTCTTCCCACTTAGCTTCACCATTTAAGCCACCAAGAGCAGAACCTTGAATTACCGGGATTTCATCGCCAGGGAAGTCGTACTCAGTTAATAAGTCGCGAATTTCCATTTCAACTAATTCTAGTAATTCTTCATCATCAACCATATCACATTTGTTCATAAAGACAACCAAGCGTGGAACGCCTACTTGACGTGATAAGAGAATATGCTCGCGCGTTTGCGGCATTGGTCCATCGGTTGCCGATACAACCAAGATTCCACCATCCATTTGCGCTGCACCTGTAATCATGTTTTTAACGTAGTCAGCGTGACCTGGGCAGTCAACGTGTGCATAGTGACGCGCTTCAGTTTCATACTCAACGTGTGCTGTAGANATTGTAATTCCNCGNTCACGCTCTTCTGGTGCACCATCAATTTGGTCATAAGCCTGAGCTTCTGCGCCACCAACTTTTGCAAGTACCGATGTAATTGCAGCCGTTAAAGTTGTTTTACCATGGTCAACGTGACCGATTGTCCCAATATTAACATGGGGTTTATTACGTTCGAATTTTTGTTTAGCCATTATTAATTCCTCCTAAATTTAGATGGAAAATGTAGTCATTTTCCAGTAATACACTACTGATAATTTTACAACACTTGTGTTAATATTGCAATAGTTTTGCCGCGATTTTAATGTTAAAATTCAAGAAAATTACTGTCCTTTGAATTTTTTGATTATTTCTTCGGCAATTGATTTTGGAACTTGCTCATAATGTGACATTTCCATTGAGTAGTTTCCGCGTCCTTGGGTATTAGAACGCAAAGCGGTTGCATACCCAAACATCTCCGATAACGGTACGTTTGCCCGGATAACTTGAGCATTTCCACGCTGTTCAGTTCCTTGTAATTGCCCACGACGTGAAGTTATATCACCCATTACGTTACCTAAGTATTCGTCTGGAACAGTAACTTCAACCTTCATCACCGGCTCAAGTAGCACTGGCGCACACTTCGCATAAGCAGCTTTAAGCGCCATCGAAGCCGCGATTTTAAAGGCCATTTCGCTTGAGTCAACATCATGATAAGAACCGTCAAATAGCGTCGCTTTAATATCAACAACAGGGAATCCTGATAATTGACCGTTCTTTAGCGCATCTTGAAGACCAGCGTCAACAGAACCGATGTATTCGCGCGGGACAACGCCACCGACAACTGCGTCAACGAATTCGTAACCAGCGCCAGCTTCTTGTGGTTCAAATCTAATGTGAACGTCACCGTATTGGCCACGCCCACCAGANTGACGGGCAAATTTNCCTTGAACTTCGGCTGAAGCGGTGAAAGTTTCGCGGTAAGCAACTTGCGGCGCGCCAACGTTTGCTTCAACGTTAAATTCACGGCGCATACGGTCAACAAGTACATCTAGATGTAATTCACCCATACCAGCGATGATCGTTTGTCCGGTTTCCTCATCAGTCGATGTACGGAATGTTGGATCTTCTTCAGCAAGTTTTGATAAGGCGATCCCCATTTTGTCTTGATCTGATTTCGATTTCGGCTCAACAGATAAACGAATTACCGGCTCTGGGAATTCCATCGATTCTAAAATAATTGGCGCATTAACCGCACATAACGTATCCCCGGTTGTCGTATCTTTAAGACCGACCGCTGCAGCGATATCACCGGCGTTACAAACGCTAATTTCTTCACGGCTGTTTGCGTGCATTTGCAGAATGCGCCCGACACGCTCGCGCTTACCTTTTGTTGAGTTTAGCACGTAAGAACCTGACTCAACAAAGCCTGAATAAACGCGGAAGAAGGTTAATTTCCCAACGAATGGATCAGTCATAACTTTAAATGCCAAGGCTGATAATGGCTCAGCGTCGCTTGGTTTGCGCTCAGCTTCGGTGCCATCTTCTAGCGTCCCTTTCATCGACTCAATGTCGGTCGGGGCTGGGAGGTAGTCAATTACCGCATCTAGCATTAACTGCACACCTTTGTTTTTAAATGCTGATCCACAAAGGACTGGGAAAAATTCAACGTTTAAAGTTGCTCGCCGAATTGATGTTTTTAATTCGGCAACTGGAATGTCTTCGCCTTCTAGATATTTCATCATTAATTCTTCATCTAAGTTGGCAACTGCTTCGACTAGTTGGTCGCGATACACCGCTGCTTCATCAGCATGAGCGGCATCAATTTCTGTAACTTCGATGTCAGTTCCTAAGTCGTTTGTATAGTTGTACTGTTTCATTTCAACTAAGTCAATGATGGCACTAAAGTTATCTTCGGCACCAATTGGCATTTGAATCGGATGAGCATTTGCGCCTAGACGGTCGTGAATTGTTTTAACAGCGTAGCTAAAGTCTGCGCCAATTTTGTCCATTTTGTTAGAAAAGACAATTCGGGGAACGCCATAAGTTGTCGCTTGGCGCCAGACGGTTTCGGTTTGTGGTTCAACTCCAGATTGTGAGTCTAAGACAGCAACTGCGCCATCAAGGACTCTTAGAGAACGTTCTACTTCAACGGTAAAGTCGACGTGCCCTGGGGTGTCGATAACGTTAACGCGATGTTCGTTCCATACGGCGGTTGTTGCCGCTGAGGTGATTGTGATTCCACGTTCTTGTTCTTGTTCCATCCAGTCCATTTGTGAAGCACCTTCATGTGTTTCGCCAAGTTTGTGGATTTTACCAGTGTAATAAAGGATTCGCTCGGTTGTAGTTGTTTTACCAGCATCAATGTGAGCCATAATTCCGATATTACGTGTTTTTTCAAGTGAAAACTCTCTTGCCATAATGGGAAACTCTCCTTTAAATTACCAACGGTAGTGAGCGAATGCTTTATTCGCCTCTGCCATTTTGTGTGTATCTTCACGTTTTTTAACAGATGCTCCCGAATTTCCAGCTGCATCAATAATTTCGTTAGCTAGGCGTTCTTGCATTGTTTTTTCATTGCGTTGTCTTGAATATTGTACTAACCATCTTAAACCTAAAGTAACACGACGCTCTGGACGTACTTCTATTGGTACTTGATAGTTAGCCCCGCCAACGCGACGCGCTTTAACCTCAAGAATTGGCATAATGTTTTCGATTGCTTCGTTGAAAACTTCCATGGGCTCGCGCCCGGTTTTCTCTGAAATTATGTCAAACGCATCATAAAGAATTGTTTGGGCGATGCCTTTTTTACCGTCAATCATAATGCTGTTAATTAAACGAGATACTAACTTTGAATTGTAAATTGGATCCGGCAATACATCTCTTTTTGCTACATGACCTTTACGTGGCATAATTTAACCTCCTTTTTTAAAAGCTGATTTCAAATGTGTTAGCTTTAACTGTTTAACTTTTTGGGCGTTTAGTTCCGTATTTAGAACGTGATTGATTACGTCCTTCAACACCACTTGCATCCAAAGTTCCGCGAACAATATGATATCTAACTCCAGGCAAATCTTTAACCCGCCCTCCGCGAATTAAAACAACACTGTGTTCTTGCAGTTTATGACCAATCCCAGGGATATAAGCGGTAACTTCAAGTCCATTTGATAACCGAACACGGGCATACTTTCGCAGTGCCGAGTTAGGTTTTTTCGGTGTCATTGTTGCAACACGCGTGCAAACGCCACGTTTTTGTGGTGACATCGTAACAGTTTGTTCTTTCTTTAAGCTGTTAAAACCAACATTTAAGTGCCGCGATTTAGACTTCGTAACTTTACTAGTACGTCCTTTACGCACTAATTGATTAATAGTAGGCATTAATTTTTCCTCCTCTCCTAATTGTGTGTTTAATTAGGTACAAATTTGTACCCACCGAACCAGGCGTGTCGGTTTTTTGCACAAGACACGACCTAGCTTCATTTTTAACAACCGTTAGTAATTTTATTACAAAACGGCGCGCAAGTCAATGGGTATTTGCAAAAAATATGCAATTTTAAATAAGTTAACGTTTTCACATTCTGCACAAGTTGGTTTTTTGATAACTAAAAGCGATACCATCACCTAACGGTAAAAAGATGGTTTCGTAGTTTGGGTGATTCGCGAGCCACGCTGAGTAGGTGTTAAGCTTTCGTGTTAAGTCGCGTAAGTTGCGACTAAGGGCGGTTTTTTCTCTAAAAACATGCCCATGAAATAGTAAATTATCCGAAATTATTAATCCGCTCTCCGCGAGATAGGGTTCGTATTTTTCAAAGAATCTTTGATACGCTGATTTGGCTGCATCGATAAATATCACATCAAATGAGGCCAGCTCAAGTTGCGAGCTGTCAAATTCTAGCGCATCAGCTTTGAAAATTTTAATTTTGGCTTCCAAGTTAGCTTGTTTAATATATGCACAAGCTTTGGCATAGTTTTTTGCATCGCGTTCAATTGTGACAACGCTAGCATCAGTGTGTAATGCCATCATTATCGCCCAGTAGCCAATTGCTGAACCGATTTCTAAGATGCGCACCGGTTTTTTTAGTCGCAAAAATTGGAAAATCGTTTCTAGCCCGCTGTCGTCGATAATTGGAATATCAAATTCGTGAGCATCAATTTTCATTTCTTGCGTCAGTTGGTTGTGTTTAAGGATTTTAAACGCGGTATCAAGTACTTGATTTGGTTCATAAAGCTGGTTCATTTTTGTTCGCCTCTACTTCTTGTTAACAAAAAATACCCGAAATTCGAGTATTTTGCCTTTAGTTAAGTCCGCCATTAGCTTCAAAAAATTCGATAATCGTTTCTTTTTCTTGTGAGCCAACGATTGAATCTAACACGACCCCGTTTTGGATGTAGACAAGCGTTGGAACATGTGCTACGCCTAGGATGGCTAAGTTTAAATTTAGGGCTTCGACGGATGCTTCATCGCTGCCGGCTAAGTCGATATTAAAGTAGCGCAACTCTTGACCTAGGTATTCAAGGGTTGTTTGCAAGACTGGTTCAAACTGTTGACAAACCGGACAAGTTGGGGTGCCAACGTAGATGAAATAACGCTCCCGACTTTCGTTTAATATCGCTTCAACCTCCGTATTACCGATGTAATACAAGCCATAACCATGTTCGCTACGACCAAATTGAATCGCATTTGTTTGCGCTGCGATGCTATTTGCGATTAAGTAGCCACCAATTAATAAAATAGGAATGAGGAAAATCAAAAATGTCGGAAATTTTTTTCCAGAATTTGCGTTTGCCTCAGAATTTGAATTTGCCATATAAAATTACCTCACTTGATTAAAGATTATAGCACAATTATCCTCACAACGCAAGAAAAATCGGCGAATTATCAAAAAATGGGAATGAAATACTTCTTTTTGGCTTGGAACAGAAGTATACAATCAGGATGTCTTTGCTGTTATGTTACATAACTTCTATTTCAAATATTATTTTCAAGTAATATCTCTTTGGGTTCTAAGCGCATAATATATACAATTGGAATGACGGTTGATGAAAAAATCACAACAAAAGAAGAAGACAAAAAAATTATTAAATCAGCTACACCTAAAGACAAATCATGAGCCTCAAGCATTTCTTCAGTCGTCATGGGTCCTGGGTCAAACATCAATAAATGCCAGTTGGTTCCCTTTGAAAATCCTTCAAAGGTATCATCTGCTTCTACTTGAGAAAGGAGGCTAGTTTCTAAAAAATAATTAGAAATCTGATTTGAAGTGATATTTCCTGCCAAAAAAGCTAAACTTATGGCAAGTGATGCAACAAGTAACAATTCAAGCAAAATTTGGGAAATAAATTTTATTTTCTTTTCGCCCAACGCGAGATAAACACCAATTTCAAATTTTCTTTCAATTACAAATAAAGTAATCGTCAAACTTAAAACAATCAAAGAAACACTCAGACTTCCACGAAAAATGAGTGCTGAAATCCATAAAATTTGATCCATAGAGCTCTGAAAAGGCGCAAATGAATTTGAAGTATCAACAACTGACCATTCTTTAGAAAGAAATTGATTTGCTGCATTAAAGAAAGCATTAAAATCACGGGGATCATGTAATATAAAAAGAACATTTAATGTAAGAGGATGCTCTATTGTCGTTCCTAAATTTATATGCTGATCAAGCAAAAGAGCTACGTTGTTGTGATTGTATTGACGGTAGTGAAAGATTTTTGTTTCACTTCTTTTAGTTAACTCAAAAGGGGTAAATATCGTATTATACAGCTCTGTCGTAAGGGACGCCATTGTTACAACCGTGTAATGATCAATGTTCAACATTTCAAGATTAACGTCAAAAATCCCGATTACTTCAAGTTCTATAACATCTTGTCCCATTATGTATGTATCTAAATGCCAATATAAAAAATTCTGCATTATCCCGTCGTTTAACATCTGAGCATCATCATACACGGTATTTTTTAAAAAGAAAGTCGAGCCAATATCGAGGTTATTAATTTGGGCAAATAAGGTAGAAATGACTGCTTGGTTAGCGCCAACGTAAAGTTCATCATCAGTCATAAAGCGTCCCGAGGTTAGCTCAATGATTTCGAGTTGCTCAAGGGTTGGAGTGGGGTTATTAATTCCTATTACTGGAAAAGGCTCAATATAACCGCCCATGTCATGTATAAAAATATCTAGAGATTCTAACTGATTAATTATTGGCTCTTGAAGATCTGCTAAATCGGGTGTATCAAAAGCAGGAATTATGAAATTGGGGATTGTAGCAAATCTAACTGGTTCTAAAGATTGTGAAAAAAAAGTAGTTCTAGCGGTAACATCATAGTCTTTTACTTCTGGTAACGCACCAACCTTTGTAATCATTTCATATTTTGGAAATTGAGGGCTTATCATATCGTTTTCGTCATTACTTGTTTGGTGAAATTGCCACTGTAGCGTAGCTACTGCTGGCAGTTGCGCTCTTAAATTGGCATCTGTTTGATAAAGTGCTTGGCTTACAGAAATTGAAACTATTGAAAACATGCTTAGTAAAAATATCAGAAAAAACAGAACAAGGGAGCGATTGAAGTTTCTTTTTAAAGTTAATGTTGCACGTTTTAAAACGGTCATTTGAAAATTCCTCCTGTTTTACTATTTTTACAAGTTGTCCTTGCTTCCTTGGTTTTGTCAAGAAATCCTACTTATTTAACTAACTGGAC
>JGI990J12352_1000166_pt1 | contig 15453 bp, 12 predicted proteins | sample Intmic4MA4BA4MSA_FD_12352 | JGI IMG/M metagenome (IMG submission 12352) | reverse complement strand
CGGTTTTTCGGGCGGTGACGAGCCAGACGGTAGCGGAAAATTTATTGCCACTGTGTTTCGCAATGCGCAAATTGCAGACGCAACGGCAGAACTGTTAGAAAAACGTCAGGGGCTTATGTTGGGCATTTGCAACGGGTTTCAGGCATTAATTAAGTTAGGGCTTCTTCCCTTGGGTAAAATTACCCCCATGGCTCAAGATAGCCCCACCTTGTATTTTAACAATATCAACCGCCATGTTTCGTCACTTTGCTCTGTTAGGGTAGCATCTACAGACTCGCCGTGGCTTACCCACGCTAAAGTGGGCGATACGATGCTTACCGCTATGTCGCATGGCGAGGGTAGGCTTATCGCAAACGAAAAAACACTACAAGAGCTTAAAGCGGCAGGGCGCATTGTTACGCAATACGTAGACGCATTGGGCAATCCTGCACTAGCAACCCCCCATAACCCTAATGGTTCTATGTATGCAATAGAAGGACTTATTTCGCCCTGTGGTAGAATTTTAGGAAAAATGGGGCATGTAGAGCGTACGGGTGACCATCTATACATTAACGTTTCAGAAAAAAAGAAGCTGGATATATTTACAAGCGGCGTTAACTTTTTTAAATAGAAACACTAAAAAATATTAGAATTTTTGATAGTGCTATATTTGGCAGTGTTAAATTTTCGTGGAATTATTTATTGTGCGGGTCGCAGGGGACTGCGACCCCTACAGGTAAGCTAAAAAGCAATTGCGATTTATTTAACAATACATGTGGTTTATTTAACAAATTTGTGGTTTTTAAATCAGCATTTTTGTAGGGGTCGCACTCCGTGCGACCCGCACTTTATGAAAATTTAACACCACCCTATATTTTTGTATCAGCATTTTTGCACCAACTCACCGCTACCCAAAACTTAAAAATCGCTACTATAATTTAGAATCCCCAATACTAAATTTAGTATCCCCCAAAAAAAATCAGAGAACACATTGTAAAGGAAACATTATTTTATGAAAAACAACAAAATCGTATTGGCATATTCGGGCGGATTGGATACCACCGTTATCATGCCGTGGCTAAAAGAAAACTATGCGGCAAAAGAAATTATTGCATGTTGCATCAATTTTTCTACCGTTTTTGACCATAAAACGATAGAAGCACGTGCGTTAAAATCGGGTGCAGCAAAATGCTATGTACTAGATGTCGCTGACGAATTTATGAGCGACTATTGCTTTAGCATGTTAAAAGCAGGTGCGGTATACGAGGGTAAATATCTACTGGGTACTTCTATCGCACGTCCACTAATTGCACAAAAGTTGGTTGAGGTTGCCCTAAAAGAAGGCGCAGATGCGATTTGTCACGGCGCAACGGGCAAGGGTAATGACCAAGTTAGGTTTGAGCTTACCATCAAAGCACTTGCACCGCAACTAAAAATTATTGCGCCTTGGCGTGAATGGGAAATTAAATCTCGTGAAGATGCTATGGCTTACTTAGAAAAACGTGGCATTGAAGTACCGATGAAAAAATCTGAAAGCTATAGCCGAGACCTTAACTTATGGCATTTAAGCCATGAAGGCTTAGAGCTTGAAGACCCCCAACAAGAGCCTAATTACGCTAAATTATTGCAGTTAGGCGTTTCTCCTGAAAATGCGCCAGATAAACCCGAGTACGTAGAATTAACGTTTGATAAGGGTATTCCTACCAAGTTGAACGGTAAAGCAATCAATCCCGTTAAGCTTATAGAAGAACTTAACGCAATAGGCGGACGTAACGGAATTGGTATTGTAGATATCATAGAAAACCGTGTGGTGGGCATGAAATCTCGTGGTGTGTACGAAACACCGGGTGGTGCAATTTTATATGCGGCGCACGAAGAGTTAGAGCGATTATGTTTAGACCACGATACCTATGCCTACAAAGAACTTATCAGCAAAAAGTTTGCAGACCTTGTATACCGTGGTGAATGGTTTACACCGCTTAGAGAAGCCCTTTCTGCCTTTGTGGACCAAACACAAGAAACAGTTAGCGGTACGATTAAGCTAAAGCTTTATAAAGGCAACCTAATAGTATCTAGCCGAACTTCTCCGTATTCGTTATACGATGAAGAGCTTTCTAGCTTTACTACGGGTGACCTTTATAACCACAAAGACGCAGAGGGTTTTATCAATCTTCTTAGCCTACCGCTTGTGGTGCGTGCATTAAAAAAACAAAGCAGAGAAAAAGGGAAAAATAATGGATAAACTTTGGGGCGGACGTTTTGAGTCCGAAGCAGATAAGGCGGCACTTAGCTTTCACTCCTCATTAGCTTTTGATAAAAGGCTTTATCAATACGATATTATGGGTAGCCTTGCACATGCGGAAATGCTAGGCAAGCAGGGCATTATTTCTGATAAAGATTTTAAAAAAATTAACGATGGATTAAAGAGCATTTTGGCAGATATCCAAAGTGGCAAATTGGCTATTGCAGGTGATTTTGAGGATATTCATTCGTTTATAGAATCCACTTTAATTGCACGTATTGGCGAGGCAGGTAAGCGTTTGCATACGGCACGTAGNCGCAATGACCAAGTGTGCCTAGATATGCGCATGTATGTTCGGGACGAAATCACCCACATGCAAGNGTTAATTACCAAGCTATTAAAGGTTTTTTTAGATACCGCCCATGCGCATACCGANACGATNATGCCAGGNTTTACGCATTTGCAAAAAGCACAACCGATTACGCTTGCGCATCATATTATGGCGTACGTATCTATGTTTTGTCGTGACCTAGAACGATTAGAAGATTGTTACCGNCGCACAAANGTTATGCCGCTAGGAAGTGGTGCGTTGGCAACTACCTCTTACCCTATTGATAGAAACTTTGTGGCAAAAAAGTTGAATTTTGATGCTATCACCACCAACAGTTTAGATGCCGTAAGCGATAGAGATTTTTGCATAGAACTGGTATCTGCGTTGTCGATTTGTATGATGCACCTAAGCCGCTTTTGTGAAGAGCTTATAATATGGTCTAACGATTCGTTTGAATATATAACGATTTCTGACGGCTATGCCACAGGTTCTTCTATTATGCCGCAAAAAAAGAATCCCGATATGGCAGAGCTTGTACGTGGAAAATCGGGGCGTGTATTTGGGCATGTAATGGCACTACTTACCACCATGAAAGGCTTGCCGCTTGCGTATAATAAAGACATGCAAGAGGATAAAGAGGCAACTTTTGATGCAATAGATACCACAAAAGCATGCTTAGATATTTTTACTAAAATGTTTGCAAGCATAACTTTTAATAAAGAGAACATGCGTGTAGCGGCGGCAGGTGGTTACACCAACGCAACCGATGCGGCGGACTGGCTGGTTAAAAAAGGCATGCCGTTTAGAGAAGCGCACGAGGTATCGGGTAAACTGGTATTGTATGCGATAGGTAAAAAGAAAAAGCTAGAAGAGATTACTTTATCTGAGTTAAAAGCGATATCCGAAATTTTTGACGATTCTTTTTATGCGGAAATTAGTATAGAAGCATGCGTAAAAGCACGAAGTATTACGGGTGGCCCTGCAAAAGTCGCAGTGATGGAGGCAATTAAAAATGCGGAACAGCTCATCAAACACTATACAGAAAAGCGTGGATAGTATGCGCACGATATCCACCGAATCCATAACGCAAGCGGTGTGCGATTTGTCTATTAAAGCCAATGTAGTGTTGCGTAAGGATATACAGAGTGCGCTTAGCGATGCGGCTATAAAAGAATCTAATGCGTTAAGTAAGTTTGCATTAGAAACACTCTTGCAAAATGCAAAGATTGCCGAGTGTGAAAACATGCCGATGTGTCAAGATACGGGTATGGCGGTTGTGTTTGTAAAAATTGGACACGCTGTACATATTGCAGGCGATATAAACAAGGCGATTAACGACGGTATTAGACAAGGTTATGCCAAAGGTTATTTGCGTGCCAGCGTGGTAGGCGACCCCATTGTCCGTAAAAATACGTGCGACAATACTCCAGGCGTGATTCATTATGACTTTGTTGCAGGCGATAAATTAGAAATTACCGTTGCGCCCAAAGGTTTTGGTTCTGAAAATATGGGCGCAGTGCGTATGCTTACCCCAGCCGCAGGTTTAGAGGGCATAGAAGATTTTGTAGTAAACACAGTTAAAAATGCGGGTGCGAACCCTTGCCCGCCGATTGTAGTGGGTGTAGGGGTGGGTGGTACCATGGAGAAGTGTGTGTTACTGGCAAAAGAAGCACTTTTGCAAGACCTAAGCGCACAGCATACCGACCCCATGTGGCAAGAAATTGAAGAGCGTTTGCTTAAAAAAATCAACGCTTTACAGATTGGCGCAGCGGGTTTTGGTGGTGACACTACGGCATTGGCGGTACATATTAAAACCTATCCAACCCATATAGCAGGCTTGCCTGTTGCGGTATGTATAGGTTGCAATGCAACAAGACACGAAACGGTGGTGTTGTAGTGATTGTGCATAAAAATAGTGAGGCTTCTGTATTTTGTGGCAAACCATTGTAGGGGCAGTTAAAAATCGTCGCAAAAAATATAGCACTTTCAAATTCAAAATAGTAAAAGGAATGGACCATGAGAAAAATCACGTTGCCGATTGACGATACCGTTGAGTTAAATGTGGGCGAAATCGTATATCTTAGCGGTACAATTTATACCGCACGTGATGCGGCACATAAACGTCTTATGGCATTATTAGACGAGGATAAGCCGTTGCCGCTTGCGTCAGGGGCATGCATATATTATGCAGGACCTTGCCCTGTAGCTCCTGGCAAGATAATCGGTTCGGTTGGGCCTACTACAAGTGGACGTATGGATACCTATGCACCACGGCTAATTGCAAAGGACTTACGCTATTCGATAGGTAAGGGTATGCGAAGTCCCCAAGTAGTGCAAGCAATTCAAGCGCATGGCGGACTCTATTTTGCCGCAATAGGCGGTGCGGGTGCGTTATACGCTACATGCGTACAAGAGGCAACCCCGATTGCTTTTGAAGATTTGGGCGCAGAGGCAATTTATGCGTTAAGGGTAAAGGATATGCCGTTGGTTGTGGCGATAGATAGATGCGGCAATAGCGTGTACCAGCCCAACATCTCACAATAAATAAAGGAAGAAAACAAAAATGGATTATTTTGAAGAATCGCTTAAAAAGCATACCGACTGGTGCGGTAAAATAGAGGTTGTATCACGTGTGCCGTTAAAAACGGTAGAAGATTTATCGTTAGCCTATACGCCTGGTGTAGCAAGTCCGTGTTTGGCGATACAAAAAGACCCTGCGCTTAGTTTTGCCTTAACACGCCGTGCCAATCTTGTTGCGGTAGTTACCGATGGTACCGCCGTGTTAGGCTTAGGCGATATTGGTGCAGAGGCTGCAATGCCTGTTATGGAAGGCAAGGCGGTTCTTTTTAAAGCTTTGGCAGATGTAGATGCCGTTCCGCTATGCATTTCTTCTAAGAATGTTGACGAAATTGTTAATACGATTCGTCTGCTTGCAGGGAGTTTTGGCGGAATCAATTTAGAAGATATTTCTGCACCACGTTGTTTTGAAATCGAACGAAAATTAAAAGAGTGTTGCGCTATTCCTATTTTTCATGATGACCAACACGGCACGGCAATCGTAACCCTTGCGGCGGTGATTAATGCGTTGCGGTTAACCAAAAAATCGGTACAAACGGCGTCGGTTGTTATAAACGGTGCGGGTGCGGCAGGTGTGGCGGTGGCTAAGCTTTTGGCGCAATATGGGTTAAGCGACATCATCTTATGCGACAGAAACGGTGCGCTTTGTACTACACGCACAGATTTAAATGCCGAAAAAGCGGCCATTGTACGTGCAACCAACCCTCTTAATAAAAGTGGCACTCTAGCAGATGTGATGGTAGGTGCAGATATTTTTATAGGATTATCCAGCGCAAATTGTGTAAGCTCTGCTATGGTTAAAAGCATGAACCCTAACCCCATAGTTTTTCCTATGGCGAACCCTACTCCCGAAATTATGCCCGATATCGCTTTACAAGCAGGTGCGGCAGTAGTGGGTACGGGGCGCAGTGACTTTAAAAATCAAATCAACAACGCACTTGCATTTCCTGGTGTTTTTAGAGGCGCATTAGACGCACGTGCTACCGACATTACCGAGGCTATGAAGCTTGCGGCCGCCCTTGCCATTGCGGACTATATTCCCCAAGATAAGCTAACCGAGGACTATATTATTCCTGCGGCATTAGACAAAGGCGTAGTTGCTGCGGTTGCCAAAGCAGTAGCGGCGGCAAGTAAGGAATAAAAAAAATTCAAAATTTTATGAATTTTGTTTGACAGATAAATCAAACTGTACTATGATAAAGAAGAACAAGGGTGTTCACTGGCAAAAAGTAGCTACAATATTTGCAGGTGAACGTCTTTTTTTTATACCCAATCAAAAAGGAGGTAATAGACAAAATGTCTTATACCAAAAAAGTATTAGAAAGAACTATACAAAAAAACCCGAACGAGCTTGAATTTCATCAAGCGGTAACCGAAATATTCGAATCGCTTGCGCCCTTTGTTGACGCGCATCCCGAATATGAAAAAAACGGAATTTTAGAGCGTCTTGTAGAGCCAGAGCGTGCGATTCTATTTAGAGTTCCGTGGGTGGACGATGCAGGGAAAGTACAAGTAAACCGTGCTTTCCGTGTACAATTTAATAGCGCAATTGGGCCTTATAAAGGCGGATTGAGGCTTCACCCTAGCGTAACACTTAGCGTTGTTAAGTTTTTAGGGTTTGAGCAAATTTTAAAAAATTCGCTTACAGGCTTGCCTATTGGTGGCGGAAAAGGCGGCTCTGACTTTGACCCTAAAGGTAAATCTGATAGAGAAATTATGGCCTTTTGCCAAAGTTTTATGACGGAATTATACCGTCATATTGGTGCAGATACCGATGTTCCTGCTGGTGATATCGGTGTAGGTGGGCGTGAAATTGGTTACCTATACGGACAATACAAACGTCTTGCCAATGTTTCGGTGGGTGTTTTAACAGGCAAAGGTTTAACGTACGGCGGTTCGCTTGCACGTACCGAGGCAACAGGTTACGGGTTAGTATACTTAATGGAAGAAGCACTTAAAGACCAAGGAAAATCTTTTAAGGACAAAACCGTTATTGTATCGGGTTCGGGCAATGTTTCTATTTACGCAACTAAAAAAGCGCAAGAATTAGGTGCAAAAGTTGTGGCTGTTTCAGATTCAAACGGTTACATATACGATGCTGAAGGTATCGATTTAGCCATAGTTCAAGATATCAAAGAAGTTAAGCGTGGCAGAATTTCGGAATATAAAAAATATCGTCCTAAAGCGGTTTATACTGAGGGTAAAGGTATTTGGAGTATTAAGTGTGATGTAGCACTACCCTGCGCTACGCAAAATGAACTTACCGAAAAAGATGCTAAAATACTGGTTAAAAACGGCTGTATCGCAGTGGGCGAGGGTGCAAATATGCCCTCTACACTAGAAGCAACAAAAGTTTTCTTAAAAAATAAAATTTTATTTGCGCCTGGTAAAGCGGCAAATGCAGGTGGTGTTGCAACCAGTGCATTAGAAATGAGCCAAAACTCTACAAGATGTTCATGGACGTTTGAAGAGGTAGATAAAAAGCTAAAAGACATTATGGTAAATATTTATCATAATATCGCTACAGCTGCAAAAGAAGCAGGTTGCGAGGGTAACCTTATTGTTGGTGCAAATATTGCGGGCTTTAAAAAAGTTGCAGAGGCTATGATTCAGCAAGGCGCAGTGTAGCCAATAGTAATAAAGCGGTTAATTATCTAGCGACATTATGCCCTATACTGTATGTTGAGGGGCATAATGCCGTTTAATAAAATGGAGTGCATGTGTTTTCTTTGCATGCGTGATGTCCGCCCCGAATTTGCATAAGCTAAATTTGGGGCGTACGTTATGCGGCAAGTGTGCCATCGCATGTTCTACGGCGCATTGAGTAATAAAAAAGGAAAATAAAACGATGCAAATTGATGAAACTCTTATAACCTACCTACAGGATTTATCTCAACTTAATTTAACAGAAGAAGAAAAATCAAGAATAGGTTTAGATTTAGAAAAGATTGTTGCTATGGTTTCGTGCCTTAATGAGTTAGACACGGACGGTGTTTTAGAATGTAGCCACCCGTTTGACAACGTAAACGTGTTTAGGGACGATGTGGTTGGGGAGTCACTACTGCGTACGATGGCTTTAAAAAATGCACCTGCCAAAACCGACGAGATGTTTATAGCACCTAAGGTTTTATAAAGAAATACAGGCATTGTCTATTATAGAATAGATACGTCACGTTTTTTTGGATAAGCATTATAGGTTTTATCTTAATAAAACTCAATTAATAAAACCCAATAAGACAAAAAATAAAATATAAGCTAAAAACCAATCTTTGATAGTAAAAAATAAGAGATTCCACATTTTAATAATGATTTCTAGTTACAGTAACGGTAATAACGGTTATCATTATAACCACATAACACTGCCCAAAATAGCATTTAAAATAGTTTTTTGATGCAATTCGTTATTCGTTCAAAAAAAAGTGTGTCGTTTGTTGTGAATAATAAGCACCTAAAGGAAAAAATTATGTTTAACCTAAGCGCATTAGAGTTAGCTTGCAGCATACAAGCTAAAAAAATAAGCGTCCCCGAAGTGGTGACAGCACATATTGACTTGATAGAAAAAACAGATAAAACTATCAATGCTTTTACTGCACGCTCGTTTGAATATGCGTTGTTGCGTGCAAAAGAGGTGCAAGCCCACATTCAGAAAGGTGAAATCTTATCGCCGCTTGCAGGTGTTCCGATTGGCATCAAAGACAATATTTCTACTAAAGATATTCTTACAACGTCTTCGTCTAACATACTTAAAGGCCATACCCCTGTTTATAACGCAACCGTTGTGGATAAGCTAACGCATGCGGGGCTTATCCCATTGGGTAAACTTAGTATGGATGAATTTGGTATGGGTGGCTCTAGCGAAACAGGCGTAAGCGGTGCTGTGCGTAACCCTTGGGATACCGATAGGGTAGCAGGCGGTTCGTCAGGCGGTAGTGCAGCGGCAGTAGCGGCAAGAACAATTCCGTTAGCACTCGGTAGCGATACGGGCGGAAGTATTCGTCAACCTTGCTCTTTTTGTGGTATAACGGGTATTAAACCTACCTATGGGGCGGTATCACGTTACGGACTTTTGGCCTATGCATCGTCTTTAGACCAGATAGGTTCGATGGGGTTAAATGTAGATGACTGCGCAGCGTTGCTACAAATTATGTCGGGTTTAGATGCCAAAGACAGTACGTGTATTTTACCGCAACCTTTTGATTTTTCTATCGATGAAACACAAAATCTTAAGGGTGTAAAAATTGGCTTGCCACGCAATTATTTTTCGTTAGCGTGTGATAAAGAGGTGCAGTCCGCTGTGCTAAATGCTGCCAAAAAGCTAGAATCTTTAGGGGCAATAATAGAAGAATTTGATATGCCGCTTATGGATTACACGGTACCTGCATACTATGTAATAGCGTGTGCAGAGGCATCTTCTAACTTATCTAGGTATGACGGTTTACGGTACGGTTATCGTGACGAACAGTCAAAATCATTAACCCAGGTATACCGCAATTCTCGTAGCCAAGGGTTTGGGCTTGAGGTAAAAAGACGTATCATGTTAGGGTCTTTTGTATTATCTAGTGGTTATTATGACGCATATTATAAAAAAGCATTAAAGGTACGTGCACTTATAAAAGATGCGTACAGCACGCTATTTAAGCGTTATGCGGCGATTCTTTCGCCTGTTGCACCTACAACGGCTTATAAAATTGGTCAAAATATAGATGACCCGCTTAAAATGTATGCGGGTGATATCTATACGGTTTCGGTTAATCTTGCGGGCTTACCTGCACTAAGTTTACCGTGTGGGTTTGATGCCAAAGGTTTACCGATAGGCTTTCAACTTATCGGCAATACTTTTAGCGAAAAGCAACTTGTACAGCTTGGGCGTGCTTATCAAAAACATACCGATTTTCATGTACAGCAACCCAAAGGAGGTAGCGCACTATGAGTTTAGAAATCGTTATAGGTTTAGAAGTACACGCAGAACTTTCTACCCAATCAAAAATATTTTGTAGTTGCTCTACTGCTTTTGGCGGCGAACCCAACACCAAAGTATGCCCTGTATGTTTAGGTTTTCCTGGCACTTTGCCCACGCTTAACCGTGCGGTGGTAGAGTGTGGTTTGCGTGCAGGGCTTGCGCTTAACTGCAGCATTACTCCTCGTACTACTTTTGACCGTAAAAATTATTTTTACCCCGACCTTCCTAAAGCCTATCAGATATCGCAGTTGTATGCGCCGATTTGCACCAAGGGGCAAGTTGCTATAAAGGTAGACGGCAATGAAAAATTGATCAGAATTCATGAAATTCATATGGAAGAAGATGCAGGTAAATTGATTCATGATTCAAGTTTAGGTACGCTTATGGACTATAATCGCTGTGGTGTAGCGTTGCTTGAAATTGTTACATGCCCAGATTTTCGTAGTGCCGATGAGGTAATCGCTTACCTAGAAGTGTTGCGTGAAACGCTTTATTATACAAACGTATGTGACTGTAAAATGGAAGAAGGCTCTTTGCGTGTAGACGTAAATTTATCGGTACGTGAAAAGGGCGGTGCGTTAGGTGTGCGTACCGAGATGAAAAACTTAAATTCTTTTAAGGCGATTGCACGTGCTATTCAATCCGAGTCGGCACGACAAACTGAGCTGATAGAACAAGGTGATACTGTACAGCAAGAAACACGTCGATGGGACGATGTAAAAGGGGAGTCTTTTTCGATGCGTTCTAAAGAAAACGCACAAGATTATCGATATTTTCCAGACCCTGATTTATTGCCGATTGTGATTGATGATGCTTGGCTAGATTCTGTCAAGAAAAACATGCCTGAATTACCTGCCCAAAAAAGGGTGCGTTATGTAGAGCAGTACGGCTTATCGCAAAAGGATGCGTTTAATTTAACACTGCATAAAAATGTTTCTAAATTATTTGAAAGCATTGCCGTTGCGAGTGGTGCGCCAAGCGAGGCGGCACGTCTTATCTTAGGTGAAATTTTATACCTTATGCACACGGCACATATCGAGCCTGACGACATTTGTATAGACGCTGCAAAGCTAGCGTTGCTTATAAAACTTGTAGTAGCAAAAAAAATTAGTCGTGATGCATACAAAGAAGTAGTAGGTGCAGTTTTTGCACACAACGTTGACCCACAGGCATACATTGCCGAAAAAGGACTTAGCATGCAAAGCGACACTGCAGCGATTGATGTTTTGGTTAAGCAAGTAATACAAGAAAGTGCGGCGGCTGTAGCCGATTACCAAGCGGGTAAAGAAAAGGCATTTGCCTTTTTGATGGGTAAAATTATGAAAAGTTTAGGCAAATCGGGCAACCCTGATGTCGTAAGAACACTATTGAAAGAAATGTTAGATAACCAAAAATAACCAAAGATAAGCAAAGATAACCAACACTATTCCACGCAAAATAGCGGCATATAAGTATTTAAGCACACTTTATTTTAAGACGCTTAGGACGCAGTTGCGGTTGCAAAGGTGACGCTTTTACATCTTATCCTATCAATCGCTATCTTTTAGCCGATGTTATAGCATAGATAAAAGGGGTGTACGGTTATACAAAAGGAGGTACTAAAATGAACATCAATAAACATTATTTACAGCTGCAAGATAGTTATTTATTTTCACGCATAGCGCAAAAGGTAAAAGAACATCAAGCGGAAAATCCTGATAAAAACATTATTCGTTTGGGTATTGGGGATGTGACTCAGCCACTTGCGCCAGCGGTAGTTGCAGCCATGCAACAAGCCGCCACCGATATGGGCAATGCAGAAACCTTTCGTGGTTATGGTGAAGAGCAAGGCTATGCGTTTGTGCGAGAGTCCGTTTGTAAGTATTATAAAACCAAAAAGGTATCGCTTGACACATCTGAAATTTTTATTGGTGATGGCGCAAAAAGTGACCTAGCCAATATTTTAGATATTTTTGCGGTAGAAAATACCGTGTTGATTCCTGACCCTGTGTATCCTGTGTATGTAGATACCAACATCATGGCGGGGCGGAAGGTAGTGTACATACAAGGCAATCAAGAGAATGGCTTTTTGCCGTTGCCTGACGCAAACACGCAAGCGGATATTATTTATTTATGTTCACCCAATAACCCCACGGGGGCGGTATACACGCAAGCACAACTAAAGCTTTGGGTGGATTACGCATTAAAACAAAATGCCATAATTTTATTCGATAGTGCATACGAGGCATTTATACAAGATAAAAATATTCCTACAAGCATCTATCAAATTGAAGGGGCAAAAGCCTGTGCAATTGAATTTTGTTCGCTTAGTAAAACGGCTGGATTTACAGGTACACGGTGCGGCTATACGATTGTTCCACATGCGCTGCAACGTGAGGGAGTTTCGCTTAACAGTCTATGGTTAAGAAGGCAGACTACCAAGTTTAACGGCGTTTCTTATATTGTGCAAAAGGGAGCGGAAGCGGTTTTTAGTGCCGAGGGACTTCGCCAAAGTAAAACCTATATCGCCCAATATATGCAAAACGCACGGCTTATTTCTGATACGTTAAAAGATTTAAACATCTGGCATACTGGCGGCACCAATGCGCCTTACCTATGGCTTAAATGCCCGCACAATATGACCTCTTGGGAATTCTTTGACGCATTGCTTTTACAAGCAGGCGTGGTAGGCACACCCGGTGCGGGGTTTGGAAGCGGTGGCGAGGGCTATTTCCGTTTTACCGCATTTGGCTCATTAAAAAATACAACAGAAGCTATGGAAAGGCTTAGGAGGATGTTGGCATGAAAAAACAAGTATTTGTAACCAAAGAAAAACTAGAAGAAATTATCACAAAGCACCCCACCCCGTTTCATTTATATGACGAAAAAGGTATTCGGCAAAACGCTCAAAATGTAAACAAAGCATTTGGTTGGAATAAAGGTTTTAAGGAATATTTTGCAGTAAAAGCAACGCCCAATCCTACAATCTTAAAAATTCTTAAAGAAGAGGGTTGTGGTGTAGATTGCTCTAGTTTAACCGAATTGATGATGTGTGAAACCGCAGGATTTAGCGGTGACGATATTATGTTTTCGTCTAATGCCACGCCTAGCGAAGAATTTGTCTATGCAAAAAAACTGGGTGCAATCATTAACTTAGACGATATTTCGCATATTGACTTTTTAGAAAAGCATGCAGGCTTACCCGAAAAAATTTGTTTGCGCTTTAATCCTGGTGGCGATTTTAAAATAGAGAGTCAAATTATGGATACGCCGGGCGAGGCAAAGTATGGGTTAACAAAAATGCAGTTGCTGCAAGCCTTTAAAACATTAAAGGCTAAAGGCGTAAAAGAATTTGGCTTACATGCATTTTTGGCAAGCAACACGCTTACGAATGCGTATTATCCTGCACTGGCAAGGCTGATGTTTGAAACGGCTGTTTGGTTAAAAGCTGAAACAGGTGTTTCGGTGAGTTTTATCAATTTAAGTGGTGGTATTGGTATTCCGTACAAACCCGAAGATAAGCCCAACGATATATTTGCCATTGGCGAATCCGTGCGCACGGCTTACAAGGAAGTGTTGGAGGCAAACGGAATCCACGGCGTAAACATTTATACCGAATTAGGACGTTTTATGCTAGGCCCTTACGGCTGTTTGGTTGCCACGGCATTACATAAAAAAGAAATCTATAAAAATTATATTGGCTTAGATGCAAGTGCGGCAAATCTTATGCGCCCTGCAATTTATGGTTCGTATCACCATATTACCGTAAGCGGCAAAGAAAAGATGCCCTGTGATTGTGTGTACGATGTAACGGGTTCGCTCTGCGAAAATAACGACAAATTTGCTATAGACCGCAAACTCCCCCCTATTGATATAGGCGATAGAATCATCTTACACGATGCAGGTGCGCACGGCTTTGCAATGGGCTATAACTATAATGGTAAATTGCGCTCGGCAGAACTTTTGTTACGTACGGACGGTAGTGTAAAGATGATTCGCCGTGCCGAAACCCCCGCTGACTATTTTGCCACATTGGAGAACTTATGAAAAATAATGAACGATATACACTAAATACACAACTTGCCGCAATGCTAAAAGGCGGCGTGATTATGGATGTTACTAGCCCAGAGCAAGCACGTATTGCCGAAAAGGCGGGCGCATGCGCCGTTATGGCACTAGAAAGGATTCCTGCGGATATTCGTGCTGCGGGCGGAGTTTCTCGTATGAGTGACCCTAAGCTTATAAAAGAAATTCAAAAAGCCGTTACGATTCCCGTAATGGCAAAAGTACGAATCGGTCATTTTGTCGAGGCACGCATATTAGAAGCGTTAGAAATTGACTATATTGACGAAAGCGAAGTGCTTTCACCCGCAGACGATTGTTTTCATGTGGATAAAACCACCTTTAAAGCACCTTTCGTTTGTGGCGCAAAAGATTTAGGTGAGGCTCTGCGACGTATTGCTGAGGGTGCATCGATGATTAGAACCAAAGGCGAACCTGGCACAGGTGATGTGGTGCAGGCTGTTCGTCATATGCGTAAAATTCAGGCGCATATTCGTATGCTTACTACTATGGCAGCAGATGAACTTTATCATGCCGCAAAAGAACTTCAGGTGCCTTACAAGCTTTTACAAGTTGTAGCAAAAAGCGGTAAGCTACCAGTAGTGCAATTTGCCGCTGGCGGTATCGCAACGCCTGCAGACGCTGCACTTATGATGCACTTAGGCGCAGAGGGCGTATTTGTAGGTAGTGGAATTTTTAAATCGGGCAACCCTTTCAAGCGTGCGTCTGCCATTGTAGCGGCGGTTACCAATTATAAAGATGCAAAGTTAATTGCTGAGCTTTCTGAGGATTTGGGTGAGGCGATGGTAGGTATTAATCCGCAAGAAATCGAAATACTTATGGCAGAGCGCAACGGCTAAAGGAATAAAGGATATCGTATGACTATAGCTGTATTGGCGATACAAGGTGCTTTTTTAGAACATTGCCAAAAACTTGATGCGTTGGGTATTTCGTATATAGAAATTCGTCAAAAGAAAGATTTAGATAAGCCGTTTGACGCACTCATTTTGCCAGGCGGCGAGAGTACGGCGCAAGGCAAACTTTTATTAGAATTAGATTTATTACAGCCTTTACGTAAAAAGATTAAACAAGGCTTACCCGTTTTGGGTACGTGTGCAGGGCTTATTTTACTTGCCGAAAAAATTGAATCTCAGCCCAACGTTTATTTAGGCACTTTACCTGTAACCGTGGTGCGCAACGCCTATGGTAGACAGCTTGGAAGCTTCTATACATGTGCCGCATTTGCCGATAGAGGTAATGTTTCTATGACATTTATACGTGCGCCTTATGTAGCAAAAAAAATGAGTGAAGATGTAGAGGTAT
>JGI990J12352_1000165_pt1 | contig 15481 bp, 16 predicted proteins | sample Intmic4MA4BA4MSA_FD_12352 | JGI IMG/M metagenome (IMG submission 12352) | reverse complement strand
GTTAATAAACCCGTTTCCTTGTCATATTCTAGATTGAGACCTTCTACGCTTGTGTTTAGTTCATTAACCAGATTACTCATCCTTGCTCGACCACCAGCTGAAATTTCTTCGGCATCGTTTAAGTCTCTAATTTGATCTGCAAGGTTTGCATTTACTTTTTCATTAGCTTCGACAACACGCATGTTATCTTGATGTGCTTGACGGTTATCATTTATACCATTATTCAAATCCTCAATTGCCTCAGCAGTACGTTCATTTTGCGTTTCAAATTCTTGTGCCGCTACACTACTTCGATTTAGCCAATTTACCAGACCCTGGAATGCTGTGACGGCGAGACCAGTAGCTGCGACTATTGCCATAATTGGATTTTTCATCATTGCTTTGGTCAGTAAGTTAAATCCAACTTTCACTAGGGTCAAAACTCCTTTGAAAGCTGCTTTTGCTCCCCCTAGGAGTATTGTTGAGAGTTTCTTACCTTTCAACTTAGCTTTAACTGCTGTGATTGCATTGCCAAGTGCTAATTGTGATTTTGCTAGAAGACCTGTTTTCGCTGTTAGGCTAATGTTTGCACGTTCTGCTTGACCCATTACCTGCTTTGTTTGTCCTATTCCACTATAAGTATCTTGGAAGTTCCTACCAAGGGTTTTCATTCCTGATTTCAATTCTGTTCCAATTTTAACTTTATTCAATTTTTGCAACGATCCTATAAGTTTTGTTGTTGCTGTTGCGATACTTAGTATTCGTTGAGGGGCGCTTCCTAGTTCCAAGCCTAAACTCTGAAATAATCCTTGAACACTACTCAATGAGCCGCTCAAGGCATCCATACCATTGCCTTGTAGTGAATTAACTGATTGTTCTAATCTACTAACTTGTTCATCTGTAGCTCCAACTTGTATATTAAAATTTTGCAGTTGTTGTGTCATTTGTGTTACATCTATTTTTATACTCATATTATTAAACACATCCTTTCTTAAATTTTTTATGGAGGTGGCATAAAATGCCATTGTTTAGATCTAAAGAAGAAAAACAGAGAATTAAAGAGGAGAAGCAAAAATCATTAGAGGAGAGTCAGGCTAAAATTAGAGACATTTCCAAAGTACTCAGTGAATATGTTGAAGAAAACGAGAAAAACCTTAATGAACTAGCTAAACAAGCCATTCGTGATATTGACTCAAGTATAAACTCTCTCATGAAACCTTATTATGAAAAAATGCAGAGTGAGAACCTTCCTTTTTTGAATAAAAAAGATAGCAAAAATGTTGAAGCAAGGCTAGATGAAATCGAAAAGTCACTACTAACCACATTAAAAGAAAATTTAAATTCTATGATTGAAAAGGAAGCGCCTCGGATCAATGACGTTCTATCCACTAGAATCCACGAAAATAGCCAAGATGAATATTTTATAAAGAAATCTAAAAAAATTGCCTCGGCAGCTACTAGCTTAACTAAACATAATGCCATTGCAGCTGAATTAAAAGCCAGTAAGCATATAGGTAAATTAAGTCACGCCATTACAAGGGAACACAATAAAGCTGTTTTAAAGGACGTCGCAAATGATATTCGCGGAATCAAAAGTGATTTCATTGAAGAAAATAAGCAAATAAGTCAACAAAATCGTCAAAAAGCACAAGAGCGTCGCAAAGATATGAATACAAGTCCAAACTCTACTTCTTATATTGAATCGTTAAAATCTCTAAAGGATTTACTCGATGCTGGTATTTTAACTCAAGAAGAATTCGACACCGAAAAAGCTAAAATTCTTAATAACAATTAATCATCTTTTCAAATCAACCCCTTATGTTGTTAAATGTTCATGAATCAAGCCTCTAAAATTATCTTAGAATCTCTTTTGTCAAGGTACTTTTCAGTCAGGCGCCTTTTGAACTGAAAAATCATATTGACATGAATAGTAAGAATTGTTTTTCTTAGCATTTATCTCAATATGATTGACTGTTAGATTGACGAAGCCTATATTTTGCAGTGCCCATGGAAATAAAGCCATACAAAAAGCCGAGACACCTCGGCTTTTTGTATGGTTATGCACAATCTGGAATTGTTTTCATGAATTTACTGTGCATTTCTTTGACCCAGTCTATGCTCAAATCTAGCTTTATTGCAATGGCAGGAAGTGTCATGTGTGAAAGGTAGCGATAGTGTAAAATTAGGTGTAAATTTTTATTTTCAATTGTGTTAATATATTGCTCAACTTTCTTTTCTTTGGTATTTAATTCTTCTATTTTCTGCAAATATTTTTCTTTTTCTAGCTCTATTTTAGCAATTATATTTGAAAAATCACTAGGTTTTTTTGTATGTTTAACGCTATCTGTGATGATAAGTGAGCCTACATTTCTTAAACGCCTTTCTAATTTTTCTATCCTTGTTAGGTATACTTCTACTTCTTTGCCTGCTCTTAGCGTTGAATTGAAATCATCAGCTGTTATCATTTTACTATCCCCTTGTAGTATTAATTTAAATGTAAATTCTGAATAAAAAATTTGTCTTGGTCACCTCCGATTAGCAACCTTGAAACATTGCTTAAACTGTGTGTGGATATAATATGTAAGTTCCTACCCTCCCTATATTTCGACACGAAATATCCACATACGTCAATTATAACAAATTCTTCAATTTTCACGTTTTTTTCTTAGGTGCACAAAAAAAGCTAGACGGTGCGCCTAGCTTCAATTTTTTTACTCAAATCATTTTTCAACGTGCAATACGAAGTTTTATTGAATCCATCTGTTTTTGCTCGAGGTAAAAAATAGATAGATTCAATGGTCATCTTTTTCATTGTTTGGTTTTAGGACGGAGGATGGCAACGCCAGCATCCGCAATTTCAATCGTCTTCTATGTTGGTATTTGGTAGAGCATAGTAGCGCTTTAGGTCTTTGAGTTGCTTGCGTTCTTCACTCATGCTTTTGCCTTTTGGATACGGGCGCATTCTAATATCCATGACCTGTTTGAATTTTGTGTCATCTGGAAGTCCAGCAAGCAGAGCCTTAAACTCGCGCCAATCAAGTTGTCCCTGCATCTCAAATAGGTTAATGCCATACGCTTGTAGGAAGGAGGCATAGATGTATTGGGCATCGTGCGCTAAATCATATGTGGGTTCCTTTTTAACTTCGGGCATGACATTACCTTCGAGATCCAGATTTTCTTCTTGTTCTTCGCCTATGTTGATGAAATTGTCCATTAAAACTTGAAAAATTTCTGATAATTCTTCGAGGTCAAGTTCTAAATCTATACCTAGCAACGTATAGACGCCGTAGTAAATTCTCTGAGCATCTGTCAGTGCGATATTTCCCACAAGTTCTAAAAATCTCAGCACGTTATCAAACGACATATTAACTTCATAGATAACACCGTCGATTTCTAACTCATTTTCGAGTTTTTCTGCTAGTGTAAACATTATTTTTTCACTTGCTTTTTAGGCGCTTTTTTTGCGACAGTTTTCAATTTCTGGGGCTGATTCATGCGCTTATCCATTTCCTGCATCAATTGTGTGACGACATTGATGAACGTGCTAGCTACCAGCGCGATGTTTGGCATTTCCTGATAAACAACTTCAAACGACCCTTCGCCCAAGAGTTTCGTATATATTTCTTTAATCATTGCTCTTAATCTATCTACATCTTCGGCATTTTGTTCATCTAACTTTTCTAGATTGCTTAAAAACTGATTGAATTCTTTCACAAAATCTTCGTATTTCTTATCCGTGATATTAATTTCAAACTTCAAATGTCCGATTTCTACTGGAATAATTGTTGATTGTAAATTTACCTTAATTGCCATTTTTAATTCTCCTTTAATTGGCAATGAAATGGAGCCATTTCATTGTCTCTTTGTTTTAAAACTAGATCTAATTTTAAAAGTAGATGACGGGCAATTTACTCAAATTGCCCGCCCTTTAAATCCTTGTGCTTTGTCGTAAGCTGTCCGTATTACCCTGCGTGTGGGCGAACCTCTGGGCGCTGGTCAAACTGTAACGTACAAGAGAATTCTTCGTGCTCCTCAGCTGCACCAGAACCTGCAATGATGTTAAGTGCTGTTGCCACACCATAGATTTCTTCATTTCCGTTTGAATCGACAATCATGTGCCATAGCTTGCGAGCAGTTCCAATTTCACGCTTTAGGCCTGCAATGAACGCTTGCGCTGGATCTGTTACATCGAAAGTTCCCGAAACGTCCCAAGACTCCTGAATCCCGATAACATCAGTCGTCACCGTACCGTCACCTGCATAATCTGCAAACTCATCAGTCGTGTCTTCGCTTGAATCCGTGATTTCCGTGATAAATCTCGACAAAGGCATAAACTCAGCCATTGCTGGAACATCCGTCGCGTATGGTGCTACAAAGTGTTGTCTTTTTGCATTTTTATTTCTAGCCATGATAAATCATCTCCAAATTATTCTTATTTTAAAATAATGTTAAATGGGCGGATATTTTCGTCGTATAGACGAAAAATCCGTCTTTTTCACCGTTCTCTAAGAACGGCTCTTCTGTGATACTTAGTTCAAGAAAATCATACTTTTCTTCTTTATCAAGAAAGGGTTTAAATTGTCTCAAACTTGAAACCAGTTGAGCAATAGCGTTAAACGCCTTTTCCTGATTGCTTTCTTTGATACTGATTTCAAATGGCAGTCTGACATCCATCATGCCATTCATATATTCATGTGTTACTTCAGAACCAGAAATCGGCGTAATCAAGATGGATTCCTCTTCATCAAAAATTCCAATTTTGACTGGATATCCAGTTTCTAGTTCCTCAAAATAAGCCACAAGTTTGTTTAGGAAATCATTCATACAAAGACCCCCTATTTTTAATCAACTCAAGCTCAACGCTCCAAGGCTCATTTTTAAATGGTTCATCAATTTTTACAACTTTTACAATTATAAACTCGCCATCTTTTGTTACAATCTTGGAGCGCCTTTTAAATTCTGGAAATGGTGTTGTATCAGATGCATAGCAAAATGCGACGTTTTCCTCGATTCTGGCGTTTTTGACAGTTACTTTGTCCTTGTATTTTGGGGTTGCCCATTCGTTTGCGCTTTCGTATTCATGGTATTCGAAGTTGTGAATGAGCAACTTTGGATTAATGCGAAGTGGCATTATGCATCGCTCCTATCAAGCAGGCCTGTACCTTCTAGATAAAGGTAAATATCTGGACAAATGATTGATTTTGGGATAGTTGTCCCTTCATCATTCACATGTTGCATCATACTGACTTTAGTGCGACCCAAATCCATGACCTGAGGTGTGCTATTGAGTCCAACTGTCGTTGTGTTGCCTGTTTCGTAGAAATATTCGATTTGACACGCAAGTGCTTTTAGATAGGCAAGCTTTCGTGATTCTTCATCCGTTTCAAAGTCATGCTGGGTATAAAAATGCTTCGTCACGCTCATGAGTACATCAGAAGCTTTATGCAGCAAACTGTAAAAGGTTTCAGAATTTTCAATCGCTCTAAATGACTTCATTTTGTTGTATTCTTGATTGGATAACAATGGATTATTAATCATCACCATCACCTTTCTAGTTTCAGCTGCAGCTGAATTTATTAATAATCGGCGTCCCGATTACCACGTGTTGTGAAATTATGTCAACATCATATCTAGCATTTACGTTGTTTTTTCTCCATTTCCTCGGAGCTCTTATATGGCAGGGATATGTATGTTTTTTAATTTCAAGACTATAGCCATCAAAAAAAGTCATAGAAAAAACCAAGCAAAATCGCTTGGCTCTCTGTGACCGACTTTTTGATAATACCATAATAACACATGCTTAGGTGGGGTTGGGTGGGTTTTTGGAAAAATTTTTATTTTTTTGATTTTAATATTTATATAATACTTGCATCTTATAGAAAGAAACGATTCCGTGGAGTCTACGGAATCGTTAGTTAGAGACGGGATGAATGTTAATTCATTCCGCCATTTTATATTTATTCTATTTTTTATACCTATAGGGCTAAAATATTGACTATAGGAACATAATAAAATATAATTATAGCTATATTGGAATTGGAGGGGTTTTTATGGCAATAAAGGGAATAGAATTATTACCTCCAAATGTGAGCGAAAAAGAAGCGATTAAAATTCTTGCTATGGTTTCACGGATTGGAGAAAAAGTTAGTCGGCTGTCAGCAGAATTTTCTCATTCAGTAGTCAACGAAAACTTCATTTCTATTTTATCGTATAATGAATCTGTACAATCAACACGAATCGAAGGTACTCAAGTTACATTTACTGATGTTTTAGAAGAAAAAAATAAGGCAAATCCACGATGGGAAGTACAAGAGGTTATAAACTATAATAGAGCCCTTTCAGAAGGTGTTTCTTTATTAAAAAATGGGTATCCTATCAGTTCACGCTTAATCACAGATTTACATTCAATTTTAATGTCTGGCGCTCGGGGAGCAACAGGCGGAAAGGGTAGTTTTAGAAAAATTCAAAACTTCATAGGTCCTAATAATAAAATTGAAGATGCAATTTATATTCCAATTGCAGCTAATGAAATTTCAGAATACATGAGTAATCTAGAACATTATATTAATGGTTCAAAACATTTTTCTTTCAAAAATTACAAAAATGGATATACATTTGATGAAAATTCACATCCCTTAATTCGAGCCGCTATTGTTCATGTACAGTTTGAATCTATTCATCCTTTTTTAGATGGGAATGGTAGATTAGGGCGAATTTTGATTATTCTAAATCTTTTGAACGATAAAATGATTGATTTTCCATGTTTTTTTGTGAGTGAGGAATTAGAAAAAGAAAGAGAGCGATACTATGATTTATTAAATGGTGTTCGAGGAAATGACCCAGATTGGTTCTCCTGGATTTCTTTCTTCTTGAAATCCTGCGATAGAATGGCAGATTCACTCTTAAAAAAACTTCAAAGCGCAAATCGACTAGCAAGAGACGGCGTTTCTCAACTAAATTTGTCTTCAGAAAAGCAAATTTGGCTTCTATCTTTTTCTGAACCATTATTAACTGTTAACGAAGCGACAAAGTTGAGTGGTCTGAGCGATCAAACTGTTCGACTAGCATTAACAAAACTTGTGGAATTAGACTTACTTTATACAGAAAAAAGTGTCAAGAGAAATAGAAAATATCGAAACTATGATTTAATGAGAATTTTAAGTGATTCTTAAAATTTCATGCAAAAAAATTGAAATCGCTGAAAAAACGTAAATAAAAATAATTCCTTTCTCAATTTTAGATAGGGTGGAAATATTTGATAAAAAATAAAACGGCACTAAACCTATGAGTGATTACCTAGTTAAAGCCGTTTTAAAATGCTTGTTTTCTGCATTTTTCCTTCGTGATGGTGCGAAATTGGGTTGATTTAAAATATGGTTAATAAAACGTGATAGTACGAAATTGAGTTGTTCTTTGTTAGCAAGTTAAATCGCGATGGTTTAAATTTGGGTTGATATATGCTTATCTGATGTTGTAATTCAACCCGAATTAGTATTAAAATTCATCAACCCGATTTCGTACCATCACGTTTTCCTTATTTTAATACTTATATAATACTTATATATAGAAAGAAACGATTCCGTGGAGTCTACGGAATCGTTAGTTAGAGACGGGATGAATGTTAATTCATTCCGCCATTTTAGTTATCTTGCATAATTTTCATGTATTCTCGTGATGTGTTGACGTAGCCTTCGGATAGGGAAGGCATGTATTTTTTGTCTTCTTCGGTGAGTTCGCGTACAATTTTGGCTGGTCGACCGACTGCTAGGACGCCTGGCGGGATTTTTTTACCTGGTGGAATTAGACTTCCTGCTCCGATAAAAGCTCCTGCTCCGATTTCTGCCCCGTCTAAAATTGTGGAACCCATGCCAATAAGGGCTCCTTTTCGGATTGTACAGCTATGAAGGAGACATTTGTGTCCAACTGTCACATTATCTTCGATTATTAGAGGGAATCCCTCGCTTTGGTGAAGAACCGAATTGTCCTGAATGTTTACTTTATTCCCAATAATTGTTTGCTCATCAAGGTCACATCTGATTGTTGTTGAAAACCAAATTGAGCTTTCTTCTCCAATTGTCACGTCACCTGTGATAGTCACGTAGTCTGCGATAAATGCCGATTTTGCGATTTTTGGTTTCTTTCCTTTGTATTCGTATATCATATTATTATCCTCACTTTATTTTGTATCGTGTTATTTTTAAGACGTCATCCGAATTTTTTTCGGATGTACGCCATTTAAACCATAATATCAAATATCTTTTTGTCGTCAATTTCGACCCATTCTTGCTTGCTTTTTTTGGTTTTTAAGAAGTTGAAAGTCAATAAGTAACCTTCGTCTAAGCTCTTTTTATCCATATATCCGAGTAAGTTGGTCATAGGCTTTTTCATGTTTTGCTTCGCCGTACCAGATTTTGAGTTCGATGATGAATTGTTGATTTTGATAGTTGACGACCACATCCATTCGGCGGTCATCTGTGAATTGGCTCTCGATGTGGGCAAATCCGCGACCGTTTAGGATCGGACTCATGAAAAATAGGAAGATGAATCTGCATTCTCTTTCTAGAAATTTGTCATCTTTTTCGCTGTGGTATTGGTGGTAATATTTGGCGAATTTTTCTAGGCACCGCTGCATGTTGAATTGCCCGTCTTCGATGACATCTTCGTAAAATCCGGTAGAAACTGAAGCTGATTTCAATCTTTCTCGTTTCGCCTTGTTGACAAAGTACATACTTAGCCGCATTTCGAATGTTTTATTTGAAATCTTTACCCGACCAGAGGCATCTACGAAATAACCGTATCTATGACCCAGGCTAACAACTGGATCGTCATACGTGAATGACCACCTTTCTCCGATCATCAACACATCGTAGACCATATCTGATAATTCCTGATTACTTTCTAGATTTCTAGTCAAGCTTTGAAACAACGGACTATCTTCTTTCAATACCAATTTGACTGCTTGCCTTACGCCACCTACATTCCATTCTTTGTCTAATTTCTCGTCAATAAGCTTGCATATCCCAGATACCAAAACTGGATAGCCACTTGTAAACTGATAAATTTCTTTCGCGATTTCTGAAACATCCATCCCCATTTGATAATCCGCCTCATACGCCTCAAGCATTGTCTTAATTTCAGCTGGCGAAAATGACATATCTATCTCAAATGCAGCCGCAATATTCCACGGTGAATTTTTAATTGTCGTTTCCCCTAAAGACGGCGCGTGCGCCCCCTCCTGAATCATCTTCAATTTAATATTTCGAATATCGTAAACGCCCGCCAAAATAACGCTATAAAACGTAAAGTCAAGGCCTTCACGTCTTGCTAAATATTTTTTCCGCAACACACTCAAGAAATTAAGAAAAATGATATTATTACTCGTTTTATCAACTTCATCAATCATCAGCACAAGTTTTTTACCTTCACACATGTCCGTTATATGCCTGTCCAGTGAATTGAAAGTTTTCACATTTGGGTTCAGCCATTTTTTCCGATAATCTTCAGTTTCACTAGAAAAACGTAATGCGTGAGAAATCATTTCGAGTAACGTCTGACAAAATACCTCTGCACTGGCAAAACTCTCATCCCCCACACCCTCAAAACTAAGCGGAATCACCGTATATTCATCACTCAAAAATCGCCTCAAACCCGATAGCGTTGTCGTCTTCCCATACTGTCGCCCACGATTAATCGTAAAATACTCCTTCTCGTCCACCATCGTTTTAATCTGTTCCAACTTACTCAATATATCCACCATGTAATGCTCATTTGACACACATGTCCCATTCACATTAAATTTTCGCATAAACTCTCGCACAAAACCACCCACTCTCAATCACATAAAATACCTCTTACCCTATTTTATCACACCTTATTTTCAAATGCTACTTCAAAGAGCGAAGGTATCGGACATAAAATCACCCGATACCTTCGTCCCAAAATCTATTAATCATAAAGAGGCCGTCCGAAAAGCTCTTCGGATGAGCGCCATTAGTTTGAAAAATGGAGTATTAATTCGCCTGTCAAAGCGTGGATAACAACATAATGAACATATTGATTAGCATCGCGAATTTGCACTTCGTAAATAGGTTCCCCAGCATGGCGTCCGAGTTGGGTGCCTAGGATTTCGCCAGTCGCTGTTCTTGCGGCTATTTGCTCTGCCCCACGTGGACCAATAACATAGGCTGCATCTAGATATTCCTGCACGACATATTCATGTTCTGCATTTTCTGAAACAAAGTAATAAAATTCACGACCATTAACTAGCACGACGCGTGCAACAATATGTGATTCTTGTCCGTTAAATCTAGAAATTTCGAGAACGGTGCTTACTTCGTCAAAGTTTTCAAGTGTTCGACCAAAAGATTCTAAGCTATCCAGTTCGCCAGATGCATAGCCCCATAAAAATAGTCCATACACAATGATTGGTGTGGCGATTAGAAATGTCCAAAATATAATTCTTCTTGCTATTTTCATGCATTCATCTGTCCTTTTAAAAATTCGAGAAGTTGTTGCCTCGTGTTTTGGACGTTTCCTAGTAAAACGCCATTTTCGAGCATTTGTAGGCATTTTTGTACCCATAAACCTGGAGCTTTGTCGAATGTTTCTAGAATATCTTTCACTTCGATATTGAGATCTTTGTGATGTTTGATTGGCAATTTTTCTGCTTTAAATTCTGTTAATGTTTGCTTGTAAAAGCAATCTATGGCATGATTTATTTCCATCACATCCACACCATATTTGTATTGATTGATTTTGAAATCTTGCGGCTCACTTCTGAGTTGCAAGACCTTTTGAATCATTTGTCTTTGGATTTTTGAGATGGGTAACGTGCTGGTGAATTGTTTGACATTGCCTTGTTCTAGGGCTACGAGTGTTAATAGTTTGTCAATGTGGTCGATGGCTTCAAATGAACGGTGCTCGTATTTTTGAAGGGCGACGAAAAATTCCAAATTCAAAAAAATATCCGCTGTGAATAGTCGTTTTATTGCCGAAGGGGCGTGCTTGCCTGAAATGATACCTTCGATTTCTTTTAGAATACGTTCCCATGAGAGATTTTGCACGAGTGGAGCGCGCGCTTTCATTTGAGCAAAGGTGCTAGTTTCGATGTCAAAGCCAAGTTTACTTGCGAATCGAACACCGCGGAGTATTCGGAGGGCGTCTTCTTCAAAGCGCTTTTTTGGATGGCCTACGGTCTTTATAAGGCTTGCTTTTAAATCTGCAAGCCCGCCGAATGGGTCAAAAAGGTTACCTTCTATATCTTTTGCCATCGCATTGATGGTGAAATCACGACGAAGCAAATCTTCTTCGAGTGAGTTTGTGAACATGACGGATTCAGGGCGGCGTGAGTCTAGGTACTGACCCTCTGTACGATAGGTTGTGACTTCGACGGTCACGCCATCTTGTAAGACGGTCACTGTGCCGTGCTGGATACCTGTGGCAAACGTTTTTTCAAACAAAGCATTGACTTTATCTGGGGTGGCATTCGTTGTGATATCTATGTCGAAAATGGCTCTTTTTAACAGTTCGTCCCGAACTATGCCACCAACAAAAAAAGCCTCGTATCCCGCTTCGTTTAATATTTTTAAAACAGTACGTCCTGCTTTGATTCCGTTCACGAAACTTCTCCTTATTGTTATCTTTTACTTAGTTCTATTTTCCTGTTTTTCCCAAATTGCGGAATAAAATGAAGCAATTCAAGGTGAATCCCCCCCCCATAAGATGATCAAATAGAGGGTGCCCTGGGGTATTATTTCCAGTAAGAATTCTTCAATTAAACCTTGTTCACCGTTCACTTTACTAGTAATGGACCAGGGATTTCACTTCGTAGCTTTCGAGCAGTTTGCGACCCTCTAGAAAATCCAGCTCAACAACGCAAGCAAGTCCCGCTACTGTACCACCAAGTTTTTCAATCAATTTAGCTGTGGCAAGTGCCGTTCCGCCTGTTGCAAGCAGGTCATCGATAATTAAGACACGCATGTTAGGCGTAATCACATCTTTATGTAGGCATAATGAATCAGTTCCATATTCGAGGTCGTATTCATAGGTCTCAACAGCGCGTGGTAATTTTCCTGGCTTTCTCACCGGCGCAAAACCAATGTCATTTTTTACTGCTACTGGGCAACCGAAGATAAATCCTCGTGCTTCAGGTCCGACAATCAAGTCCGCTTTTACTTCACTAGCAAACTGTGATAGTTGGTCACATGCAAATTTGAACGCACCTGCATCCGCTAAAAGTGGTGTAATATCCCTAAATAAAATCCCCTCTTTTGGAAAATCTGGTACATCTGCAATAAAATCTTTCAAATCCATGTTTAAACACTCACTTTCACTTTAACGAGACTAAAAATTTTTTCAGCTCGGAGGTTGTACTTAACTCAAGAAGTTCATAAACTTCAATTTTCATCTGTTGTTCTCGGTATGTACTTGACGATTCAAGTTCTACTTTTTGGACGACAGCTGAATTTACAACGTTATCTTTTATTATAACAAAATTTAACTCAGAAAACACCTGTAAAATAAATAACAATTCATTTCTCAAAATGCCCTCTTGAAAGAAAAATCGCACAACTTCGCCATTTACTCTAAACGGAGCCTGGTTTTTAATCACTTGATAGACTTGCTTAAATTTTTCCCGCGAAACGCGTGTCGGCACATCTATAGGCGTCAAAACGACATTGCTCGCACCAGAATTCTTAAAATTTTCTAAAAGAATGTCTTGGGAGGGTGGTAGCGAGTCAATAATAAAGTCGCTGGCCTGTTCAAAGTGCGCCAAAAATTCGTTTCGTAATTTCGGATTACGTAAGTTGATGACTTGTAAGTCATCACATTTCACATCAATAATGCGTGCTTGGAGTGCTACTTTTCCATTCCACCTATTAATCTGAAGTTCGATAATGAAATCAAAGATTGTCTCTTCGGTCATATATGCAAACCACTCGCTACCATCGAAAAAAACAGCGTCCAGAAAGGTGTCACCTTGATAAATGGCAAATTTCAAATGTTGAGACTTGGTTCCAATTCGCTTTACATTTTTGATTTTCACATCAGATAGCTTAATAATGGGAACTGGATTTCCTGATCCAAAGGGCGATAGTATTGAAATTTCATCCAGAAAATCAAAACTGATGTCCTTAAAAGGAACGGATAAATCAATGTCAAGATCAAGTGAAACTGTCGTCTCCTTTAGCATGTCATTCATTTTAGATTCAAGTATCTCTATATTAGAGATATCCATTGAGAGTCCTGCTGCTTGCGCATGTCCGCCGAATTTATAGAGCAATTTTTCATTGTCAGTCAACAATTCTGCTAAGTGGAACCCCTCGGGGGCACGTGCAGAACCCTTAGCAAATCCTTCTTCACTACGAGTGAGCATGATGACGGCTTTTTGGAGTTTGGTGACCAGTTTGGAGGCCACGATGCCTAGGACGCCTTCGTGCCAATTTTCCTTATAGAAGATGACGATTTTTTTGTCGTCTAGATTTCTTTCTTGGGAAATTTTTAGCGCTTCTTCAGTTATTTTTCCAGTTTCAGTTCGGCGTTTTTCGTTAAGTGACTCTATTTTTTTAGCGATTTCTCTGGCCTCATCTTGGTTGTCGCATAGCAGTAAATCCGCTGCAATACGGGCGTCATCCATCCGGCCTGGTGCATTGAGCCGTGGACAGATGCTAAAACCAACCGTTTGCTCATCGGCGCTTGTGAAATTCACATCGGCCATATTCATCAGGATTTTAATGCCTGCGTGATCCGTCTCTCGTAAGATGGAAAGCCCGACTTTTGCAATGTTTCGATTCTCGTCTTTGAGGGTGACAACATCGCCAATAGTTCCAAAAGTCGCAAACATGAGATGCATGGGCCTTGCTTCACCGAGGAGTGCTTGGGCTACTTTGAGCGCCACGCCAGCACCCGCTAAATATGAAAAGGGGTATGCGTCGTCGAGTTCTGGGTGGATGATAGCAATAGCTTCTGGAATTTCATCTTTTGGTTCATGATGGTCGGTAATGATGAAATCAACGCCGTGCTCTTTTAGCAACTTTGCCTCGGCAATACCCGTGATTCCACAATCAACCGTGATAATGAGCTTGAAGCCGTCATCCACTGCTTGCATAAATGCTTCTTCATTCGGACCATAGCCCTCATAAAAGCGATTCGGAATATAAAAATCAACAACAGCGCCAAGCTCTCGCAAAGCAGAAACCAAGATAGCGATAGACGTCACGCCATCAGCATCATAATCACCGTAAACGAGGATCGGCTCCTCTGCCTCGATAGCAATTTTAATTCGATCAACACAAACACCCATATCCTTAAACAAAAATGGATCATGAAGGGTCAATTTTTCATCATCAATTTCACGAATTGTCTCTTTGGTTGCCAAATTTCTGTGTAAAATTAACTTTTCAATTTGCGGATGGAGACTGGGATTCACCTGGTCCAAATCATCATCCCCCAATTCATTCCAAACAAACTTCGATTTGAGCACAAAACCACCTCCACAAGACACGAAATCTCTACCGACTAAGTATACCAAAAAAGCGTCATCAATTCAATTAGCGCCAAGTTCTTTAAAGCATTTAAAAAGCGAGAAGCACTTAACAACGTTAAGCACTCCTCGTCTCAAAGAACTATTTGTTAAAATTTTGCAAAGTTGTTAGAAGGTATCAGATTCATAAGAAAGTGACCGCTACAACCTTCGATGAAAATCACATGAAAACCGCTATTTTTCATTGTCGGTGTTTTAAAACGCGGGCTGTTGCGTAGCGCTGCCCTGCGCCATTTGCATTTTTCAAACAAAATACACGTCTAATTCTTTTCCATTCATATTCAGTTGCTCGGATGTAAAGCGTTGGTGCTGTTGTTTTCTGAAGTCGTGGACAATCATGTAGCCTGTGTTTAGGTTTTCGCGCTCCAGGTAGTCGGTTAGTTGTTCTTGAGCCTCTTTGTAATAGGCTTCGCCATACCAAATTTTAAGTTCGATGATGTATTTGAATTGGTTGTAGGTGATGATGACGTCTAGTCGGCGGCGGTCTGAGATGACTGGTTCGCGATACATAAACCCTGTTCCATTGATGATTGTTTTGATGAAGATTGAGAATATTAAGCGGGCGTTATCTTCAATAAATTTGCTTTGTTTGTCGTCGTATAGTTCTTTGAGGTACTGGGAATATTTTTCTAAAATAAGTGGCATGTTGAGTGAGCCGTCTGTGTTTACATACTGGGCTGCTGGTTGACTTTTTAACACTTCTGGCTGATTTGTTTTCAGTTTTTCTGTTAGGTAGCTATAAATTTTCATTTCATAGATTGGATTGTGGATAATGAGTTTATTCTCCTTACTACGCACCAAGACACCATACATTAAACCTTTTTTCATCGCTGGCGCTGAATTTCCAAAAGCTATCGCTTGACCTTCAATCAAAATGATGTTCACAAGTTTTGCCAAATCTTCATGATTTTCAATGTTTTTAAGCAAGCTTTCAAAATTGGTCGTCTCAATTAGTACCAG
>JGI990J12352_1000164_pt1 | contig 15496 bp, 13 predicted proteins | sample Intmic4MA4BA4MSA_FD_12352 | JGI IMG/M metagenome (IMG submission 12352) | reverse complement strand
TGATAAATCAATTGAACTTCGTGATTTGGTTATGGATATAGCAGATTTGGGTGAAAAAGTGCAAATTATCGTTGAACAAAAAGGCGCAAATCTAGAGCTAGAAACAAAAGTTAATGCAGATAAATTTCCCGTTGTCGCATTACTTGACCAAAACGATACATATGTTGGCGTTAAATTTCACGGCGTTCCTGGTGGGCATGAATTAAATTCCTTCTTGCTAACAATTTATAACTTAGCAGGGCCCGGACAAGAACTTAGCGCATCAGTAAAAGAAGAAATAAAAAAGCTTAACGAAAAAATAAACCTCAAAGTCGCCGTATCTTTATCATGTCATTTATGCCCAGATATGGTTGTCGCAGCCGGGCGGATTGCAATCGAAAATCCAAATATTGAAACTGAAATGGTTGATATTATGAATTTTCCTAAGCTAAGAGCCAAACATAAAATAATGAGCGTCCCATGCTTAATTGTTAATGACGAAAAAATCACCTTTGGCTCAAAATCAATCGAAGAAATTATTTCCTTTATCGCTTAATCAACTTTAAAATTGTTAATCCTACCAAAAAACCAAGCGGGGCACTGTAAACACGCCACTTCCGAGCTACTTTTAATGTAGGAAAGCAGTTCATAGTTTAGTTAAGCTTTACCACCTTTGCTACGTTTTTTAATCGTAAAGGTGGTTTTTCTGGTCCGTTTCTTGCACGATACATTCCAAATATTTGCTTTTGAATTTGACAATAGAAATTTTATAGCGTATACTAGTTAAGTACTAATTATTTTTCGTTTTTTAAAAAAGGATTGATGGTTTTATGAAATACTCTAAACAGCGCGAAATTATTTATAATTTTGTGAAAAATAATCCCTTGCATTTAACAGCTGATTCAATTTATGAAATGTTAAAAAAGGATCAGCCAAACTTAAGTTTAGGAACTGTTTATCGCAACTTATCGCAATTAGCACAGCATAATTTAATCAAAAAAATCAGCATCCCCAACCAGCCCGACCGTTTTGATGGAACCTTAGCTAATCACTTTCATTTTCTTTGTTTAAAATGTCATAAAGTGCAAGATTTATTTATTGATGAAATTGCCACAATTGAGCAGTTAGTTGAAAACCAAGCAAATGTTGCAGTTCAAAAATTGGAAATATCTTTTAAGGGCTTGTGTACAACTTGCAAAGATGATCCTAAACAAACACTAAGGTGATTTTCGGCTAAAAATAAGATAAAGGTGATAAATTATGATTTCAGATACGATAGTTGCAATTGCAACATCAACCGCAGGCGTTGGCGCCATCGCGATTATCCGCATAAGTGGAGAAGATGCCATTGGTATCGTCAATAAAATATTTACAGGTTGCAACCTAGTTACTCAAGCTAGCCACACCATTCATTACGGTCATATCAAATGCCCCGAAACTAAAGTTATCATTGATGAAGTTTTAGTAATGCTAATGCGTAGTCCTAGAAGTTTTACGACTGATGATACTATAGAAATTAATTGCCATGGGGGCGCATTTGTCACAAAGCGAATTCTCGAATTACTCCTTACTCATGGCGCGCGTCATGCTCACGCTGGCGAATTTTCCAAGCGGGCATTTTTGAAGGGGCGCATTAATTTATCTGAAGCCGAATCAATTATGGAGATTATTGAAGCTAAAAGTGATCATGCGCTAAGACTTGCGGTTAATTCTTTAGATGGGAAAGTCACAAAATTGATAAATGAGTTGCGTGCTGAAATTTTAGAAATTATTGCAAGTATTGAAGTTAATCTCGACTACCCTGAATATGATGACGTAGATGAGATGACAAATGAAATTTTACTACCTAAGTCAATTGCGGTTAAAAATTCGCTAGCACTCATTCTTCATACAGCAAAAACGGGACAATTACTTAAAAATGGCATTAACACCGCAATTATCGGTCGCCCAAATGTTGGTAAGTCAAGTTTGCTAAACTATCTCATCCGCGAAGAAAAAGCAATTGTAACAAACATTGCTGGCACAACCCGCGATACAATTGAAGGCAGTGTTGATATTGGGGGAATAACGCTAAACTTAATTGACACCGCTGGGATTTGCCAAACTGACGATGTAGTCGAATTAATTGGCGTTAAAAAATCGCATAAACTAATCGAAGAAGCCGAGCTAATCTTGTTAGTCTTGGACTATAACCAAATGTTAACAGCTGAAGATCAAGAATTAATCGCATTAACGAGCAATAAAAATAGAATTATTTTACTCAACAAATCCGACTTAGAGCAAAAAATAAATCTGGATCAGCTTCCTGATAAGATTTTAATATCAGTGAAAAAAGAAGAGGGATTAACACAATTAGCGGATGCAATTAAATCATTATTTGCGCTAAAGGAACTTCAAGCTGATGAAACTTTTATCACCAATACCCGCCATATCGCTAAATTAAATCAAAGTATGACAGCAATTACTAGCGCCATTACGCAAATGCAAATGGGAATGCCAGTCGATATTGTTGCAATTGATTTAAGAGATTCTTGGACATTTTTAGGCGAAATTCTGGGAATTAATGCCCCAGATACCCTAATTAACAAATTATTTACAAATTTTTGCTTGGGGAAATAATTGATGTTTTACAGTTATTTTAAACCACATTATTATACATTTATCAACAGCTATTTAACGGCTAGATTGCGTATTATCAGGGTTTTTCCACATTTTCCACAAGAATAATTATTTTTGTTTATTATCTTTAAATAATATATTATTTTATTAAAATAGCGATAAAACATCTTTATTTGCACTAGCAAAATAAGCGAAAAAGTTGTATAATTATAGATATTTAACATTCTAATAAAAAGGAACATGCGTATGTTTAATTTAAAATCGGTAGAATCAAATAAAATTGAAAAGACAGATGAGATTGTAAAGATCCAAATTTCAGATATTATTCCCAACCGCCAGCAACCAAGAGCGATTTTTAATGATGAGAAAATCTTTGAACTCGCTGAATCTATAAAAGAACACGGAATTATTCAACCAATCGTTGTTCGTCAAGTTGGAACTGGCTACGAAATTATTGCAGGTGAGCGACGTTTTCGAGCGACTAAGTCATTAAAGCTTGAAACAATTCCAGCAATTGTTAGAGATTATGATGATGTGACAACTGCTAGTGTTGCAATTATTGAAAATATCCAACGTGAAGATTTAACATCAATTGAAGAAGCCTTAGCTTATAAACAGTTAATGAGTCTTCACGGAACCACTCAAGCTGAACTTGCAAATCAAGTTGGTAAGAGTCAATCAACAATTGCTAATAAAATCAGATTATTAAATCTCACAACCAAAGTACAAAACGCGATCTTAGAAAGAAAAATTTCAGAGCGCCATGCGAGAAATTTATTATCAGTTAAAAATGAAGATCTGCAAGTTAAGCTTTTAAAAATTATCATTGAAAAAAACTTAAACGTCTCGCAGACAGAAAAATTAATTGAGGATCAACTATTACCAAAAGAAAAAAAGCAAAAACCAACAACAATTGCCAAGATTCCGCGAAATTTTAAGCTTGCAATTAATACGTTTAATCAAGCAACACAAATGGTTGAAAGAACAGGTGTTAACGTTAAAACATCAACAGAAGAAACTGATGACGCGTATGTCATTACTATTGCACTCAAAAAATAAATAAAATTAGGGTATCTTAGCTTTTAAAGCAGGAGGAAAGACATGGGTAAAATTATTACGTTAACAAATCAAAAAGGTGGAGTTGGCAAAACAACAACTAGTATAAATATATCAGCGTCGCTTGCCCACTTAGGTCATCGAGTTTTACTTGTTGATGTCGATTCACAAGCTAATGCTTCAACTGGTGTAGGAATTTATAAAGGTGATGCTAAAAGAACAATTTTTGATTTGCTCGTAGATGATTTAGATCCTAACGAAGCGATCTTGCCAACATCGGAAGAAAACTTATTCTTAATTCCTTCTTCTCAGGAGCTATCTGGTATTGATATTTTAATTATGAGTGATGAAAATCGCGAATTTAAGTTAAAGGAAAAATTAGCAGTTATTAAAGACGACTATGATTTTATCGTTATTGACTGTCCGCCTTCGCTTGGGCTTTTAACAATTAATGCACTAACGGCAGCTGATGCTACTTTGATTCCGGTGCAGTGTGAATATTATGCGCTTGAAGGTTTGACGCAACTTTTAAATACTATTCGTATTGTTCAAAAAAGGTTAAATCCTAATCTTTCAATTGAAGGTGTTCTTTTAACAATGCTTGATACAAGGACTAAGCTTGGTAAGGATGTTATCGAAGAAGTAAAATTATATTTCAAAGAGAAGGTATTTAATACAATTATTCCACGACTAGTTAGGTTAAGTGAGGCGCCGTCATTTGGCAAGTCCATCATTAATTACGATTTAACATCAAAAGCAGCAAAATATTATATTGATTTAGCTAAAGAGGTGGTGAAAAATAATGGCAAGTAGACTAGGAAGGGGACTTGAGGCGTTATTTAAAGAAAATGATATTGAAAATGTTGAATCAATTAATAAAATTGAAGAAGGCGAAGTTATTTTAGAATTAGCGGTTAAAAACTTAAGACCTAATCCGTATCAACCGCGCAAGAATTTTGATGTTGAAAAACTTGAAGAGTTAGCTGCTTCAATTAAAGAGCACGGAGTTTTGCAACCAATCATTGTTAAAAAAGATATTAAAGGCTATCTCATTATCGCTGGTGAGCGACGTTTTAAAGCGTCAAAAATGGCTCAAATGGAAGTAATTCCAGCGATTGTTCGTGAATATAGCGATGATTTAATGATGCAACATGCGCTAATTGAAAATTTACAGCGCGAAGACTTAAACCCAATTGAAGAGGCAAAAAGTTATCGACTAATCATGAATAAAATGGACTTAACGCAAGAAGCTCTTGCCAAAAAAATTGGAAAAAGTCGCGTCTATGTGACTAATATGATGCGCTTGTTAACTCTTCCTGAGTTTGTAACTGATGCGATTGAAAGTAAAGAAATTTCCATTGGTCACGCAAAAATTCTTGCTGGCGCTAAAGACACGGAGTTAATTTTAAAGCTAGCAATGATTATTAAAGAAGAAAAAATTTCGGTTCGCAAGCTTGAAGAGCTAATCAAAGAAGGCGAAACTGAAATTTCTCCGAAAGTTGAAAATAAGGAAAAACCACTAGTTGATGCTAACATTAAATCGCTGGAATCGGAATTAAAAACCCATTTTGGAACCAAAGTAAAAGTTAGGGATAAAAATGGCAAGGGTCAAATTGTGATTGATTACTTATCAAGTGAAGATTTAAGTCGCGTGCTAGAAGTGTTAGGAATACAGCTATAATGATGACTAATTTTGAATTTTCATCAGAATTTATTCAAGGTTTTATTAGTAGCTTTTTTGTTCAAATTATCCAAGTTATCGCCATTTTAATTGCTTTTACGCTAATTAGAAAAATTGGGGTTAGCTTGCTTAGAAAGTTATTTTCGTTAAAAATTGAAAAGCTAAATCGCACAACTCCTGCTTCTTTAAAGCAAAAGGAAACTATTAAGCAACTATGCATTAATATATTTACCTATGCGATAAACATCTTAAAACTTGTTTTAATTATTTCTGTTTTCGTTCCGATTGCAACATTGATGGCTAGCGTTGGTGCTTTTGCTGTTATTATTACCTTTGCTTTTCAAAATATGCTTGGTGATATTGTCCGCGGTTTTTTTATTATCTTTGAAGAGATGTTTATGGTGGGCGACTTTGTTGAAATTGCAGGCTTTCGTGGCGAGGTTTTGGAAATTGGCTTGCGAACAACGAAGTTAAAACTTCTTGAAACAGCAGAAATTGTCCTGATTCCAAATAATAATATCGGCAATATTGTCAGGTTAAAGGTTGAGAATTTAGAAACAGTTGCTCAAGAGGAACAAAAAGAATAAAATAATGATAGGTGGTTGATTATTATGACTTTAAAATCAGACTGGAATTGGAAAGAAGAATTAGCAAATTCAATTACGCATGGAGTTGGGTTTTGTTTAAGTATTGCTGGACTTGTCCTGTTAATAATGAATAGTATCCATACAAACGATCACGATGTCCTGGCTTTGGTGAGCGTTATTGTATTTGGGTCTAGCATGATGTTACTTTACTTGTGCTCAACCCTTCATCATAGCTTACCTTTTAAGAGAACAAGGAGGCTTTTTACAATTCTTGACCATTCGGCGATTTATGTGTTTATCGCGGGAACGTATACCCCGTTTTTATTAATTACGTTAAGAGGAACGCTTGGCTGGTTGTTGTTTGGGATTATTTGGGCGATTGCAATCGGCGGAATTGTCTTTAAATCAATTTTTGCGGATCGATTTATTATGATTGCGACAGTTGGGTATTTGATAATGGGTTGGCTAATTGTTTTTGCGTGGGGACCTTTAACTCAAAATCTCAACCCAGCGGCGCTAAATGTCACGATTGCAGGTGGTCTATTTTATTCGATTGGAACAGTTTTCTTCGGTTGGGAGAGGTTACCACTTTTAAAGAAGATTAACTTTCCATTTGTACACGCTGTTTGGCATTTGTTTGTTTTAGCGGGAAGTGCTTGTATGTTTTTTAGTATTTTACTTTTTGTTTAGTGAGAGTAATTTAGAGGTAAGGGGGCGCTGATAAAATGAGACAACGAAAATTTAATGTAACTGGTGTATGTGTGCCGCATTTGCATTATATGGTGGATATTAAGAACAAAGTAGCGCAAATAAAGGAATTAATTGATAATGGCGAATATTTTACGATTAATCGTGCGAGGCAGTACGGAAAGACTACAACTCTGTATGCCCTTAAAAAAGCTCTTGGCGATGAATACAAGATTATTTCTTTAACGTTTGAAGGCTTAGGTGAGGAAAGTCTTGATACGAGCCAATCATTTTGTTACACTTTTATGGAAATTATTCAGGACGCTTTAAAGTTGACTAATGTTGACAAGGATGAGGTAGAGCATTGGTTTAATCCCCAAGTTAAGAGTTTTAAACAGCTAAGCCAGCATCTCATTGAAATGTGTCGAAACCAAAAGATTGTTGTAATGGTTGATGAAGTAGATAAAATTAGTAATAATCAGGTATTTTTAGAGTTTTTGAGTATGCTTCGAACAAAGTATTTAGCTAGAAATCAAAATGAAGATTTCACTTTTCATAGCGTTATTTTAGCAGGAGTTTACGATATTAAAAATCTTAGATGGAAAATTAAAGCACGACGTGATGAAAATCGCGAATCAACAAGTAGTAAAATTTACAACTCACCTTTGAATATTGCGATTGATTTCGAAGTTGATATGTCATTTAATCCTGAAGAAATTTTGACTATGTTAAGAGAGTATGAAGGCGATTATAAAACAGGAATGGATATATTAGAAGTAGCTAAGCATATTCATTTTTATACATCGGGTTATCCATTTTTAGTTTCAAGAATTTGTCATCGCATTCACAACAAGCTTGATTAAGCAAATGCTTTTTGTTGTGTAGTGACTTGTTTGGTGGTTTTATTTAGCATATGTATTAAATACCTGATGGCGCCGACGGCGAAGCTAAATCCAGTATCGTCGTTGGCGTTATATTTTTTTGTAAGTTTTAACCAATTATGTGTAAAAATTAAATTATTTTAATAAAATTTTCATAAAAATTCTAGAAAATTCAGCCTAAAAAGGTTATAATAAAAGGAATGTCTAAAATAGGGGTACAAAATTATGCTTACAATCAAAGATGAAGAAATATCAAATCTTAGCCGAAACCATGACTTTAAACGAATTGCGCAAACGTTGTTAAACAATAATGCAGTTGATGTGTTAGAAATTCAGCTTGTTAAAGACAAGGGCTATGAAGTGAAGGCAGTTATAAATGATCATAACCGATTTTCGATGAAAATTAAACTTGATTTCGAAGGTCATTTTATCGACTTAAAGTCTAGTCGCTTTGTTCTTAGACCAGAACGAGTTTATGTGATACTTATTTTACTAACTATTAACAAACTAAAACCAAAAAATCTGCCGTTTGTTTATCAAAGCGCAAACTATATCTACAGATTAGAACTAAAACGCCGTCAAGATGTTGCAGCAACCGCTAATCTAATTGAATCTTACCGCATGAAATCAGAGAATGAATTAATGGAAAATATTGTCTTGGGGACGCACCAAATTAATACCATTCTGATTGATGAACACGGACAATTTAAGCTAAAATTTAAAGTTGGCGCAACGAGCGGCACGCAATACATGATTAAAAACATTCAAAATTTCTTAACAGATATTACCAGAGCAGCTTTCGTAGAATATGGTAAAAAATTAGCCTTTAAAAACGATGAAAAAAACTTTGACGAATCAGCTAAAATAATAATTGCCTTTATGAGAAAAGTCCTAGCTGCTCAAAGCCTTTACTACCATAAAAAAACCATCAAAGAACTTGAATTAACAAACGGCGTCATTGACGATTTTTTCGAAACTTTTAGCGGAGTTTTGCCGACACATCGCGATTTCGCCTTACAAGAAACCACCGATTTTCCGATGCTGTTTATTGAAAAACTTGAAACTCACTACAAAATAACCCTAAAAACCAAATATCGCTATATCCTCGGAAAAAGCCATTTGTACCACATTGATGGAAAAGTTGTTGTGAGGACAAAACTTGATGAAGCTGGAAAAACAGCAGGTCTAATTTATCGGCTAAGCCAACAAGGAGAAATAATTGTTGGGAATAACGATTTTAATAACTTTTATCTTTACGTGCTATCAGACATTAAAAGCTTTCTGCAACTGTCTGGAATCGAGCTTAACCAGTCTGTCGAGGATAACATTTCAATTTATGCTGATGTTGATGAATATGATCGAACTTATGCAATGATTAAATACCATTATGAAGACGATCAAGTGTTGCCAGGCTTTAATCCAGCTAATAACAATATTTCTTTAAGCGCACGCAAGATTGAAGGCTACATTAAAAATTATGCCAGCATTGATGAAAAGAAAAATATCGCTTATGTTACCGATGATGGCAATAAGGTTAAGGAATTTATTAACGCAGGTTTATTGTATTTACAACAATATGCCAATGTTTATGTTAGCGAATCGCTAAAGCAAGTTGGAACAAAAACTAAAGTCCAATTAAGCGCTGGGATTACGATTAGCAATGATTTGTTAAGTATTGACTTGGAAAGCGTTGATATACCTCGCGATGAGCTAGCGGCCGTTTTGGCATCTTATCGACGTCGAAAGAGGTTTCATAAGTTAAAAAGTGGCGAGCGCTTGTATTTAGATGCCGATGAATTAGAAGAAGTTGATAAAATGCTTAACGACTATAATATCGATCCTTCAAAGATAAAAGATGGGCATCTTAGTTTAGATTTGTTTCGTGCTTTTAGTATAAATGAGCATGCGGAAAACGAGCATAGCTTGATTGAGTTTAATCGCAGTGATATTTTTAAGGATGTGATTGCGCGCTTTGAAAATATTAGTATTTCGGAATATGAGCTGACTGCTAAATACGAGCAGATGCTTCGAGATTATCAAAAATACGGTTATCAATGGTTGAGAACGCTATCGGATTATGGATTTGGTGGAATTTTGGCAGATGATATGGGTCTTGGTAAGACGCTCCAAGTTTTGACGCTTTTAGATGAAAGTAAGGTTGATGGTGAAGTGAGTATCGTTGTGGCGCCAGCTTCTTTGATTTTAAATTGGGAAGATGAGGTTAAGAAATTTGCTTCTAATTTGCAGGTTGTTTGTGTTTATGGCACGGCGCTTGAGCGGCAAAAAATCGTTAAGCGCTATGNGGATTATGATTTATTAATTACNTCGTATGATTATATTCGCCGTGATGCGCATTTGTATGAAGGGATTACGTTTAACTATATTGTTTTAGATGAGGCACAATATATTAAGAATCAAAAGACAAAGAGTGCGCATTCTGTTAAGGAACTTGTTGGGAAGCATCGGTTAGCGTTAACCGGGACGCCGATTGAAAATTCGCTAGCAGAGTTGTGGTCGATTTTTGACTTTTTGATGCCAGGATATTTGTTTCCTTACGCGCATTTTTCGCGTGATTATGAGCGGCCAATTGTTAAGGAGAAAGACGAGACAAAGCAGTTGGCGTTAAAAAAGATGTTGTCGCCGTTTATTTTGCGCAGGTTAAAGCAGGAAGTGCTAAAAGAGTTACCAGATAAGATTGAAACTAATTTACCGATTGAGTTTAGCGCCGAGGAAAAGAAGTTGTATTTGGCAAATTTGTCGCAAGTTAATAAAGAATTGCAAAGCAAGTTAGAGATGGACCAAGCTAGCGCAATTGTAATTTTAGCGATGCTGACAAGGTTGCGTCAGATTTGCTGTGAGCCGCGCGTTTTGTATGAAAATATTGATCATTGGTCTTCAAAAATTGAGGCTTGTATGGAGCTTGTGCTTAGATTACGAGAAAATGGTAAGAAGATTTTATTGTTTTCAAGTTTTACTAGTGTGCTCGATTTGATTAGTGAAGCGCTAAAGACCGAAAATGTTTCACATTATTTACTCACTGGTGCCACCGATAAAGTGAAGCGCCGTGAGTTAGTGTCAAAGTTTCAAGAAGATGATACTTCGGTATTTTTAATTTCTCTTAAAGCGGGTGGAACCGGTCTTAATTTAACGGCTGCTGAGGTGGTAATTCATTTTGATCCTTGGTGGAATATGTCGGCGCAAAATCAAGCAACTGACCGCGCTCATCGGATTGGTCAAGAAAATACTGTGCAAGTATTTAAGTTGATTATGAAAGATAGTATTGAGGAGAAGATTCAGCAACTCCAAGAAGCGAAAAAAAGCTTAGCTGATGCTTTTGTTGAAGGAAACGAAGGGACGATTACGTCGATGTCAAAAGAAGATATTATGGAGTTGTTTAAGTTATAGGAAAAGCTTAAAGTAAAACTATTTTTGAAATCCTTGACCGGTTTGGGTATAGTTATTTCTGCGTAAAAATGATAATAAAATGATTAATTATCTGTACAAAATCTGCAAAATTTGCTATAATAGTAGTACTAGAAGTTTTTAATTATGATTATAATTTAAGAGGTCCTCAAAGACGGGTACAAACTGGATAGGTTATAATATGATTTTCAAGTTTTTGCAGGTTAGGAGTTGCAGTAGTATATGCGTGTTTATATTTTACTTACACAAACAACATCCATACTTACTAGGATGCTTAAATTTTACACAAAGACGCCTTATAATCATGTGTCGCTGGCATTTGATGAAAGACTAGAGTATACGTATAGTTTTGGGCGGGTTAATCCTGATGATCCATTGATTGGTGGATTTTCTCATGAACGTCTTGATGTTGGTGTATTTAAAGATGCGTCATGCCAGCTTTTAAGCCTTGATGTTACACCTGAGCAGTATCTTAAAATGCGTGAGCGTGTGGCAGAAATTGAGGCTAATCAATTAAAGTATAAATTTAATTTTATTGGCTTATTCGGAGCCAGATTTGATTTTGAAATTAAAAGAAAGCATGCTTATTTTTGTTCACAATTTGTTGGCAAAGTGTTGCAAGAGGTNGGCTTATTTCCTGAGGATTTCCCTGCTCATCTAGTTAAGCCTACTGATTTGGTTGAGCAGGTGAATTTGAAAGTTGAGTATCAAGGTCCACTTGCTGATTATTTGGAGATTGCAGGCTCACCTGCCTCTCCTGAGCGTGAAGCGGATGTGTTGCTTCGCCGAAAGCTAGTACTAATACCATTTCGAGTATTATTTGTACCAGCTAAAGTTGCTCGAGTTGGAACAATGACAATTAAGACAGGTGGCCGTTATTTAAACCAGTCACGAAGATATATTGCTGGGAAGATTTTTCATGATGAAAAATCTAGCTGATTGCTGCTGTTTATAGATTCTCATAACGCTTACTGTTATGGGAATTTTAAGTTTTCACGCCAAAATGTTGTGCTTTATTTTGTTGTAAGTGTGTTAAGACTCTTCCACAATTATGCCGAAATGCGATAACTTAGGTGGTTAGTTGTAAGGATTTGAAGATGAGTTACAATGTAATACCAAAAATCAGCGTGCTTACTTGACAAATAGTAGCCTATATGCTACTATAATTCAAAGCATAAATGGTTCATGACCAATTTACACATCTACAATTAAACGATGTTTGGAAAGACTATCCTGTCTGAATAAATCGCAAATAAGATGGATAATGCTTTAGAAAAGAATGTAATTTAAGTAAACACTTTTTGCAAGTACAAACAAAAAGTTACTGAATGTTAGAGGTGATATTGATGCCTGTTAGTGAAAATAACGAGTTTAGAAAGAATATTAAAAGAGCGGATCTGAAAAACAACTTTTTAAAAAAAATAATTTTAAGGCTGGATTATAGCGGCGTTATTGATATTGTAGAAACTTTAAAATTACTAGAAGCAGACGCGACATTTGATAAGTTTGTTGAAGTTCAGGAAGGTTTTATTGATGAATTTGATTTCAAATTGAATGACCCAGAATCGATAGCAACTCAAGCAAGTATATCTCCAAAAGAACTTAAAGCAATAAAAACGTTCAAATATTTTGATGAAAGCAAAGAAATGATTCTAGAAATGAATAAATTGTACACTACTCTAACTGTAAATTCAGCAAAATATATAAAATTTGAAGAATATTGCGCGTTATTTACTCAAGTGCTAGGAAAATTAAAAGAAAGAAATAAATTTTTGTCACCACTTAGATTCGGAGTAAGAAAGGTGAATGATTGTTTACTTGAAGTAGGAGCTAATTTTGCAGACTACTTTAATGAATTATTTTTCCTTGATATTAGCAAACCCCTTGAGGCGATTGGGATTAACAGCAACCAAATTACCACTCAATTAAGTGATCATTCTAAAGTAGATGAGTTTTTTTTCAACCTTTTGCGAATAGTAAATACTGGTGTTTTACAAACTAACGAAGGGAAGAAGGAAGTGTATCAAGTAATTGTTGATTTAGATGGCTATACATACGATTTAGATGATCTAACTCGCCCATCGAAAAGAGAAAGTTTAGAGGAATTTGAAACAACATCTGAAAATATTAATGTTGCCTTATTTCAATTATTTATCAGTACTCTTTCATGCAATTTTCTTAAAAAAATGATGCACGAAAGTTTCAAAGATAGTAACATATTTGGAGTGAATAAAAATGAAATTTAGAATTAGCGATACAAACCCTAATAATTATGAGAGATTTGAAGAAGTAAAAAAAGATAATTCCTTTAGCGCTAACTTTAAAGGCAGGGTAGACTACTCGAATTATCATTATAAGAGCGTAAATCTTAGCACAAAAGTCATATCAACTCAAACTACCGACTATAGACCGACATTTAGAAGAAGTTTGGGTAGCTGATATGCAACTAAAAACTTTTTTTCAATCATCTTTAGTTTTCAACTCTTATCTCATCGGCTATAAGGGAAGGGGAGAGAGTATTCTCGTTACTTTAGAAGCTGATGATGAGATTGTTTTTTCGGGAGTCATTGATAGCTACGAATTAAAAAACAATAATGAAACAATTAACCTACTCGAAAAATTAAAAATAAAAGAGTTGGACTTTTTGTGTTGGTCTCATCATCATGATGATCACACAAAGGGTTTTTTGAACATAATGAATGCGCATGTTACTAAGAAAACTCGCTTAATATATCCACAGAATGTTAATATGTTAAAAGAACACAGCGAAATTACTCAAAAGATTGCTGATGAAATATCAAAGATAGCAGCGTACGATTTAAGAAAAAAAGATAAGCCAAAAATACATCCAATAGGTAACTATAGACCACTCCTGTCACAAATTTTAGAATATACACCAGGTAAAACATCTACTTATAAAAATGAATCTAATGCGTATAAATTTATGGTTGAAGCATTTACGCCTGTTTCCGAAGTGATTGAAAATCGGAAAATTACAGAAAAATCACATAACTCTAACGATTATTCAGTTTCACTTTTGATAAAAATCGGAAAGGCAAGCTTTTTTTACGCGAGTGATATTCAAGATGTCACTATACAATTAATGGAAACAGAATACTTACCAGAGAAAATTGATTATGTGAAAATCCCGCATCATGCATCTAAACATTCTTTAAAATTATTAAAGCTACAACAGTTCAGTCGCCTGCAAGAAAAAAAATCTAATGTTGCTTGCACAAGTGAATACATAAACTCAAGGCTACCTGATCAAGAAGTAATTAATGAATATAATTTGTATTTTCCAGAAATATATGTAACTGGTCAAGAAGGAAATTATGGTCATGATTTCGGAATAATTCATACCGAGTATAATGTTTTAACAGGAAAATTCACAACTAACCTTGAGAGAAATGCCTACAAAATTCATTCGAATATAACTATCCATTAACCATAATTTAATCAAAAGGGCGTGGCAACTATGAAAAATTATACAGCAATTAGTTTGTTTGCAGGTGTCGGTGGCATCGATTTAGGGTTTGAAATGACTGGAAAAGTTAAAACTTTATGGGCAAATGAATTTGACAAAAATGCTGCAATAACTTTTAGGGCTAATCATGATGTAAATTTGCATGTCGATGATATTCACAATGTCGAAAAGTCAGAATTACCGAAAGTTGATATTGTGCTTTCTGGTTTCCCTTGTCAAGCGTTTTCGATTGCGGGTTATCGGAAAGGATTTGAAGATGAGCGGGGTGATTTATTTTTTGAAACTTTAAAAGTCATCAAGGCGACTAATCCGCAGGTAGTCTTTTTGGAGAATGTTAAAAATCTTGTGGCGCATGATAATGGCAATACATTTAACGTAATTGTCGAAGCGTTAGAGCAAAATGGTTATTTTGTTAAATATCAAGTGTTAAATGGCAAAAATTATGGAAATGTCCCGCAAACGCGCGAACGGATTTATATTGTTGGCTTCAATGATGAAAACGCATTTAACAACTTCGCTTTTCCTGAACCAATTGAACTAACGACCAAACTAGCGGATGTAATCGATTTTGACCTAGAAGTTGCTGATAAGTATTATTATCGCGCTGATAAGCAAAATTTTTATGATCAACTAGCGGAAAAAATCACCTCACAAGAAACGATTTATCAGTGGCGACGCAAGTATGTCCGCGACAACAAAAGTGGCGTTTGTCCGACACTAACAGCAAACATGGGAACTGGCGGGCACAACGTTCCTTTAATCAAAGCCAAGCACGGCATCCGCAAGCTAACGCCGAGAGAATGCTTTAACATTCAAGGTTTTCCGAAAAGCTTTATTTTACCAGAAATAGCTAACACGCAGCTATACAAGCAAGCAGGGAATTCGGTTGTCGTTCCAGTAATCAAAAGAATTGCAAGTCAAATTATTCTAGCGCTTGAAAGTAAGTGACTAAAACTAAAAAGGAAAAGGTGAAGGTAATGAAGAAAAGTGTAATCGTTCCAGGAAACTCAAGCTTCAAAGCATCAATAGAAGATAACAAATATTACGTGGATAAAACCATGTTAATTCATGATTTGCTAGAAAACCAAGAAATGTA
>JGI990J12352_1000163_pt1 | contig 15513 bp, 13 predicted proteins | sample Intmic4MA4BA4MSA_FD_12352 | JGI IMG/M metagenome (IMG submission 12352) | reverse complement strand
GATTAAACTGAACACTGACTACGCTAAATATCTATTTTAGTCTATTGAAACACCGTAGCATCAAGGTTTTTAAGCTAAACATCTTCTTTCAAGTTTCAGTTCTAAAAATAACATTTATTCAAACCTATGGAGCTTGAAATCACCAAATGTCTGTAATCTCCGAAAAGTCCGACTGATAAGATCAATTTTGCGAAAATGTTTTAAATCATCAAATATTCAAAACCTCTTCCAAAGTAATATTTTAAAACAATTCCGCTTGATGAACAGTAAGTTAATGATATCGCCCTTACGCCTACAAAACGTACTAAAGATAGGAATAATTAAAATCTGTAAACGAATTTTAAATGAAAAGTTGCAATTTTTACTAAAAAATGAAATTTCAAGTAAAAAAAGTTTTTTTTACTAAAGTGTTTACTTTTGAGTCGAAATATGATACAATTAATTAGACGTTTTTGAAAACGTTTATCGAAAAGGGAGGATTTCTTATTATGTTTAGAGGTAAAAAATTTTTTAGTATGCTAGCAATTTTCATAATTGCACTAGTTGTTTTGGTTGCTTGTGGTGGAGATAGCAATGAAAATAGCGGGAATGATAGTGTAGGAAGTGGAGAAGGAGTTACACAACTTACAGTTTGGGCCTGGGATCCATTATTTAACATCGCAGCTTTAGAGCTTGCAGAATCAATATGGGATGAGGATGGCATTGTTTTAAATATCATGGAAAGCTCACAAGAAGATATTGTACAGCGCTTAACAACGCAACTAGCTTCTGGTGTGACAACGGAGTTACCCAATATTGTTTTAATTGAAGACTATCGTGCAGCAGGATTTTTACAATCTTTCCCTGGTATGTTTTATCCAGTTGAGTCATACATTAATCCAGCTGATTTTGTGCCTTATAAAAATGAAGCAACAAGCTTGAATGGGACGCAATATGGTGTTCCTTTTGATACGGGTGTAGCAGGACTTTATGTGCGTACTGATTATTTGGAGGCTGCAGGATTTACTATTGATGACGTCACAGACGTTGATTGGGATCAACTAATTGATATTGCTGCTTCGGTTTTTGCAACAACAGGTAGACATTTTATTACATTCGATCCAAGTGATAGCGGATTTAAGAGAATTATGTTGCAAACAGCAGGCGTTTGGTTTACTGAAGATGACGGATTAACACCATTTATTGCCGGCAATACGTACATTGAAACAATTTTTCTGCTTTTGGAAAGAATCAACAACGAAGGCCTTTCAATTCCTGTAACCGATTGGGGTGCTTTTATATCAGCATTTAATAATGGTGAAGTCTGGGCAGTACCATCTGGAAACTGGATTACGCCTTCAATAATGGCAGCAGATGATCAAGCTGGTAACTGGGCGGTGGTACCAATTCCAAGACTGCCTCACGCGACTTCCGTTAATGCATCTAACCTCGGTGGTAGCTCGTGGTATGTGTTAAACATTGATGGGCGCGAAGAAGCAGCACAATTTTTAGGTGAAACATTTGGCTCAAATGTTGATTTTTATCAAACATTATTAACTGATGTGGGTGCAATGGGGACTTTCATTCCCGCTTTTGATGGCGAAGCTTTTCAAACAGAAGTAGAATTTTTCGGGGGTCAGCGAATTTTTTATGATTTAGCAAATTGGGCAACAGAAATCCCGCAAGTTAACTTTGGATTACACACTTATGCGATTGGCGATATTTTAGCTATAGCGTTACAAAATTTCTTAGGTGGTCAAGATTTGCAATCTGTTTTAGAAGCAGCACAATCACAAGCACAATCGCAGTTAAATCAATAATAAGCAAATCAACGCGAAAAAATTTCTCCAATATGCTTTTAGAATGTAAAGTAAATTCCAGCATTAACTTAAATTAGTGGGGTGCTTTGCATATAACGTAAGGAAGTGGCTACAATGAAAAACACAGATGCTGTGTTAAACAAGCAATTAACAGGAAAATCCAAGCCAAAGCTTAGTAAAGCGAGGCTAAAATATGAAATAACAGGATGGAGCTTTGTTGTGATTGCCATCATTTTGATTTCTTTATTTTCCTTTTATCCGATGATTCAAGCGTTCTTTCTCTCGCTACAATCAGGTATGGGAGTTAATTTAGAATTTGTTGGGTTTGGTAATTATGTCAGATTACTGCAAGATAGAGAGTTTATAACAGCAGTTACAAATACGTTTACTTACCTTGTGGTACAAGTACCATTAATGATTTTGCTGGCGCTAATATTTTCTGTAATTCTAAATCAAAAAGGGCTAAAATTCAAAGGCTTTTTTAGAACAGCAATCTTTTTGCCCGCAATAACATCTCTAGTAGCCTATGCAACGGTGTTTAGAGTATTATTTGGCTTTAACGGCGTTATTAATGCAATTTTAATGAATATTGGTCTTATCAATGCGCCACTTGAATGGATAACAAACCCCACTCTTGCTAGAATTACAATTATCATTGCAATTACATGGCGTTGGACTGGCTACAACATGATTTTTTATCTGTCAGGGTTACAAAATATTGATCGTTCAATTTATGAAGCTGCTGAAATTGATGGTGCTGGTGCCACAAAACAATTCTTTAAAATAACAATACCAATGCTAAAGCCTATTATTTTGTTCACATCAATTACATCAACAATTGGAACACTACAACTTTTTGATGAGGTCGTAAATATTACAAATGGTGGCCCAGCCGGTGCAACAACAACGATTTCGCATTATATTTACAATTTATCATTTGTTCGAACACCAAATTTTGGCTATGCAGCAACGGTCTCTTATGCAATTGTAATGATGGTAATCGTTCTAGCAGTTATTCAATTTAAAGTAGCAGGTGATAAGTCATGAAAAGATTAACAACGATTTTAATGTATCTATTTTTGAGTGTTGCAGCATTTGTTTCCATTTTTCCGTTTGTTTGGATGATTATCAGCACCACAAATCCATCGGTTTATGTAACAGGCGGGCGAATGATACCCGGTAATCATTTTATGGAAAACTGGCGCCAGATGCTGTATGTAACTGACTTTGGCCGAGCATTTATGAACTCAATGCAAATATCTTTTATAACGACAATTTTGGCTTTATTTATATCGTCTCTAGCAGGTTATGGCTTTGAAATCTATAAAAGTAAAACTCGTGATATCGTATTCAATATTTTACTTGGATCGATGATGATTCCATTTGCAGCCCTCATGATACCAATGTTTCGGATGTTTGCAAGTATGAGCGTAATTATCCCGTTTCTGGGAATTAATACGCAAGGCGCAATTATTTTACCAGGCCTTGCAACAGCATTCTTAATTTTCTTTTTCAGGCAAAGCACAAAGATGTTTCCTCGCGATATCCTAGAAGCGGGGCGAATTGATGGTTTGTCAGAAATAGGCATATTTTTTAAGATTTTTATGCCGACAATGAAGACAACTTATGCAGCGGCAGGAATTATTACGTTTATGTCTAGCTGGAATAACTTCTTATGGCCATTAATTGTTATTCAATCACCAGATCAACAAACATTACCTCTTTTAATTTCAAATTTAGGCGCAGGATTCACACCGGATTTTGGAGTTATTATGCTAGCAGTTGTGTTGGCAACGATTCCAGTGGCAATTGTGTTCTTTGTTTTACAAAAGCATTTTGTTGCAGGGATGATGGGATCAGTTAAATAAACTAACAAACAAGATAAATAAAACGTGGAGGAAACAAAAATGAAAATCAACCTAAATAGCACCCAAGAGTTAACAAAACTACTAGAAAATCCGGAAATCTTCAACATTAATCGCCTAAAGGCACATAGTGATCATCGCTATTATCAAACAATTGATGAGGCTAGATCGCAAGGGGTAATGCCTTGGCGACATTGTCTAAACGGGTCATGGAAATTTTCTTATAGCAAAACTTTAGATGAGCGTCCAATTGGATTTGAAGCCTGCGATTTTGACACCGCTACTTTTTCCCAAATTGAAGTGCCAGGCTACATTCAACTGCAAGGCTACGGCAAGCCACAATATGTTAACGTCCAATATCCGTGGGATGGCGTTGAAGATATCCGCCAACCGGCTATTCCGAAAAAATTTAACCCAACAGCATCTTACGTCAAAGAATTCACAATTCCTAAAAACTGGAATGGCCCGATATATATATCATTCCAAGGTGTTGAGACCGCTTTTAATGTTTGGCTCAACGGCGAATACATCGGCTATAGCGAAGACTCATTTACCCCGAGTGAATTTGATTTAACCCCATTTATCAACCGACATAGCGACAATAAACTAGCTGTTCAAGTCTATCGCTTTTCAAGTGCTAGCTGGTTGGAAGATCAAGATTTTTGGCGAATGTCAGGAATTTTTCGCGACGTTTACTTATACACCAAACCAGCTACTCATATTGAAGACTTGTTCATCAAAACCCCGCTTAGCTCAACTTATGACCACGCCGAAGTGATCATAAGTCTTGAAGTTGCAAACATTGAAGGCGCCAAAGTTTATGCCCAGCTTATCGACGCGACTGGTAGTATCGTTAAAGTTGCTTCCCAGCAAGTCAACAACCAGCAAGTCGATATTACCTTAAAGCTTAACAATCCTAAGTTGTGGAGTGCGGAACGCCCGTATTTATACACCCTAGAGCTAGATTTAAAAGTCAATGACCAAACCGTTGAGGCAATTTGTCAGCCCGTGGGAATTCGGGAGTTTAAACTAGCAGATAAGTTGATGAAAATTAATGGCAAGCGCATCGTTTTCCGGGGAGTTAATCGTCATGAATTTAACGCTAAACGCGGGCGCTCGGTCACAAAAGCGGACATGGAGTGGGATGTTTTGTTTATGAAAGCTCACAACTTAAACGCGGTGCGAACGTCGCATTACCCAAATGCTAGCTATTTTTACGAGTTGTGTGATAAATACGGACTTTATGTCATTGATGAGGCAAATCTGGAAACTCATGGATCGTGGCCGTCTAAAGATGGTAAAGTGCAAACTGAGTATACGGTACCACATAATAAACCCGAATGGCTAGCCCCAGTAATCGACCGCGCCCAATCGCTTTTTGAACGCGACAAAAACCATCCAAGCGTGATCATCTGGTCATGCGGAAATGAATCTTACGGTGGTGAAAATCTCTTCAAAATGTCACAATATTTTCGCAAACAAGATCCAACCCGCCTTGTTCACTACGAAGGCATCGCTAACGACCGGAGCTTTAACGACACCAGCGACATGGAATCACAAATGTATACAAAAGTCGCCGACATCAAAAAATTCCTAGAAAAGCATCCCCAAAAACCGTTTATCTTGTGCGAATATTCCCACGCAATGGCAAATTCATGCGGTGGTCTCAATCGCTACATCGAACTTGAAGACACCTGCGAGCTTTATCAAGGCGGTTTTATTTGGGACTTTATTGACCAAGCAATTTGGACAACCGACCGCTATGGCAAACCATTTTTAGCTTATGGTGGTGACTTTTTCGACCGACCATCAGATTATAACTTCTGTACCAACGGTATCGTTCACGCCGACCGCACCCCAACAACCAAAGCCTTAGCAGTAAAAAGCGCGTATCAACCGTTTAAAATCATCATTAAAGCGGGCACAGCGACAATCACTAATAAGCTCAACTTCATTAACCTGAATGAATATACCGTAAGATGGACTGTTGAGCGTGATGAAAAAGTTGTAGAATCTGGCAAGCTAATCCTTGATTTGCCACCACTCGCTACTACTACTTTTCAAATCCCTACTGATTTAACCGACACGAGCGTTGAGCAAGTGGTAAAGCTTGCCGTTCATACAAAGGTGGCGACTGATTATGCGGTTGCGGATGATGAAGTTGCATTTGGGCAAGAAATTATTAATGCAATCGCGATGCCAAAAACTACCGCTAACCGCCCATTTACAGTTGTTTACGGCGATACCAATGTTGGTATTAGCGGTGATGACTTTGAGATTTTATTCTCTCGCGAGTTTGGGCGCATCATTTCCATCAAGTATCATGATCGTGAATTTATCTACCATCCAAGGCAATCATTATTACCAAGCTTTTGGCGCGCCCCGGTTGATAATGATCGCGCTCGCACTGGCGCCGAGGCTTACATGGCGCAATGGAAAATTGCCAGCCTTTATTTAACTTGCGAAAAACAAACCTTTGAAGAATCTGCCAACGGTTTAAAAGTTGAATTTACCTACAATCACCATACAACGCCCGCTTCGCACTCAACAGTGACTTACTTTGTTAACGCTCATGGCGAAATCCAAACAACGATGCGTTATCGTGGCGTTGCTGGTTTGCCGAATATGTTCAAATTTGGGTTGGATTTATCAATTCCAGCAACTTATGATCACCTTACTTGGCGCGGCTTTGGACCTGATGAAACTTATGCTGATCGTGAATTTGGCGCTAAATACGGAACCTTCTCCAACAAAGTCGCTGATAACGTTCCTGGCTACTTAATGCCACAAGCTTGCGGCAATCATACAGGCGTCCGTTGGGCAAAAATTGTTGATGAGCTTGGTTTTGGGATTGAAATTGCAACAGCGCCAAACCAGCCGCTTAGCTTTAGCGCCTTGCCATACGCTGCTCATGAATTAGAATTTGCCATGCATAATCATGAATTACCAGCGGTTCACAAAACCGTCTTGTCAATCAATCTTAAAGAAAGAGGTGTTGGCGGCGATGATAGCTGGGGCGCCTTGCCTGAAGCGATGTTTGAATTACCAGCCAACCAATCGTATCAACTTGAATTTGTGATTAAGCCAGTTAAATAGTTGGTAGAGAAGCTACAAACTCCTCATTTGGCAATTTATGATAACTTTTTGCAAGCTGTTGCTGTGTTTGACGAGTTTTTGAATATTTTTGAAAAAGGATTAACGATATGGCAAACCCGCTTGTTGGTGTTTGCCATTATCGCTAATCATCTGAAAGCGCCATTCAGGCGCTAGCGAGGTAATGATTTTATGTGGGTAATAAGTTTAGCTTTTATCGGGATTTTGGCAAAATTTAGTGGGAAATTAGCGGAATTAATTCACGTTCCGGCTTTAATCGGGATGATGATTTTAGGAATGTTAATTGGACCAACGTTTTTAAATCTGGTGCCAGCAGCCACGTTAGCGCTGTCGCCAATTTTTAGAGATGTTGCGTTGGTAACCATTTTATTGATTGCGGGGCTTGGCATTAATTTAGCACAAATCAAGCAAATTGGGCGATTTTCGATTTTATTAGGAACAATTCCGACAATCCTTGAAGGCTTTGCGGTGGCGATTTTTGCGACGGTAATTCTCGATTTTTCATTTACGCGAGGCGCGATTTTAGGCTTTATCATGGCTTCTGTTAGCCCGGCAATTTTGGTTCCAGCAATGGTTAGTTTAATTAAGCAAAAAATGGGACAAAGCAAAGCGATTCCGCAAATGCTATTAGCTGGCGCTAGTATCGAGAGTACGCTGGCAACGACTTTCTTCACGATTTTCTTAGCTTTATACCTGCGCCTAGCAACAGGTGAGGCAACAAATTCAAGCTTTTTTAACTTGGTTTTAGTGCCGATAACGTTGATTATCAGTATTGTTGTCGGTTATCTTGCGTTTAAAATCTCAAAGCCGTTGTTCAAGAAGGCGAAAAGCTCCGCTGTCAAAGCAATAATCGCGTTTGGTGTTTGCGTGGTGATGCGTTTAATTGAGCGACAATTACAATTTAGTATGTTTAATGCTTTACTCGCAGTCATGACTTACGGTTTTTTCATTCACAATGCCCTTTCGAGCGCTTGCGAAGCGATTTCAGAAAAAATGAATAAAATTTGGGACATCGCTAAGCTTTATTTATTTGCCTTTGTCGGCATGACAATTAATCCAGCTATTGTTAGCGATATTTTTGGAGTCGGAATTTTAATCTTGACAGTTGCTTTAGGCGCGCGCTTTGCGGGAATTTTAATTTCATTAGCTAAAACTGGCCTAACACGGAAAGAACGTTTATTTTGTTTAATCGCCTACATGCCAAAAGCAACAATTCAATCAACACTCGCTGCGATCCCTTTACAAGCCGGCGTTGCGGATGGTGAAATTATCGAAGCCATTGTTATTTTAAGTATCTTGATTGCAACGCCATTAGGGGCAATCGGGATTAAATTAACCAGTAGTCGGTTGTTAACTTTCGAAACTGCCACAACAAATTAACTAGATGAAACGTTGAAACTTCACAGGCAAAAAAAACGAGGAAAGTTAGCAATTCCTCGCTTTTTTGTTTGTAATTAGGTGTTGTCATTGCGAAGTGGACTTCCATCAGCTTCTTGGGCATCAAAAGCTTTGCCTACTTTTTTGGCAAATCTGAAATCATATGTAAAACAAGCATAATCAACGCCATTTGGAATTAAGAGTTTGTCCTATTTTCGTGAAACAAGTCGTAAAAAGTCCTTGTCGCGACCAAGATTTTGATCATTATGAAATATATAGTGGATGCCATCATCAAGCTCTTTCATCATTTTGATACCTATCCGACCAGCATTTTCCATACAAGCCAACATCGCTGTTTTAAATTTTGAAATCGCCATTTCGTCCATCTAAATTCACTCTTCTTTCGCCTGAAATATGTTTTAACAGGCCTGTAATAATTTTTCTAGGATGCTGTTTATATTTAGCGCTACGACTTCAATTTCTCGATAGTAGTCTTTTCTTCTGATTTCTTCAGCAAAATCGATTCACTCATCCACATAACCGCCTTTCGTGAAAAAATGTTGCTTGTAATCCAATTAACGAGTTGCTTCTGACTCGATAATCGAAATGCCGCTCATCTCTGAAGGTTTGTCAAGATTTAACAATTGTAGGAGCGTTGGTGCCACATCGCATAACCGGCCGTCACTACGTAGCGTTAAGCCGGTTTTGGTCACGATAAATGGGACTGGGCTTGTGGTATGCGCGGTATGCGGAATGTCATTTTCTTCCATAATTTCAGCGTTTCCATGATCGGCAACAATCACCGCAACGCCACCTTTAGCTAAAATTGCTTCGACTACTTGTCCTAAGCACTCATCCACAACTTCAATTGCCTTAATCGTTGGTGCTAATATCCCACTATGACCAACCATATCCGAATTAGCAAAATTTAGAACAATTGCGTCGTAAATATCTTTGTCGATTTCACGAACACAAGCGCTAGCAACTTCGTAAGCTGACATCTGTGGCTTTAAATCATAAGTAGCAACTTTTGGCGAATCGATTAAGACCGTCGTCTTGCCGGCTAGCTCCATTTGCACGCCACCGTCATAAAAGAATGTCACATGCGGATATTTCTCCGTTTCCGCAATTCGCAGTTGACTTAGTCCATTATTTGCCAACACCTCACCATAAATATTCGTTAACTGTTGTTGCTCAAAAACAACTGGACCGACGACTTTATCGCCATAGCTCATCATTGATACATAATGAAGCCCCTTTGGACCACGACTAACATCAAGAACTGACACCTTCGCATCAGCTGCAACATTTTCTGGATCTGACAAGGCAATCGAAATTTGCTTCGCTCGGTCTGGGCGGAAGTTTGCAAAAATAACAATATCACCAGAAGCAATTAAACCAGCGTCGTTAACTACAAACGGTTTCACGAATTCATCGGTAATCTCACGCTCATAAGCTGAGCTAATGCCCGCACTAGCACTTTCAAAACGATCGCCAATCCCAACTGTCATCGCATCATACGCTACTTGCGTGCGATCATAATTTGTATCCCGATCCATTGCGTAATACCGGCCACTGACTGTGGCAAGACAGCCAATTTGAAGCTCAGTTAACGAAGCTTCAAATTGGTTAACAAATTCTAAAGCAGAGCGCGGGGCGGTATCCCGACCATCTAAAAACGCATGCACATAAACTTCGTCAACAGCGGCATCTTTGGCTGCTTTAACTAGCGCTGTTAGATGATTAATGTGCGAATGCACGCCGCCATCAGATAACAATCCGAGAACATGCACCTTCTTCTTAGCCGTTTTTGCCAGCGTAAACGCCTCAACCAAGCGGGGCAAAGTGTAAAACGAGCCGTCGGTAATCGCGGCATCAACTCGCGTTAACGACTGATAAACAACGCGCCCAGCCCCTAAATTCAAATGCCCAACTTCGGAATTTCCCATCTGCCCCTTAGGCAAACCAACGGCTTCACCATGAGCAGCAAGCGTTGTGTGCGGATATTGATCCAAATAGCGCTGATAGTTTGGCATCTTTGCTAACGCGACCGCATTCATCATGGTTTCATCTCTTAACCCAAATCCATCTAAAATAATAACTGCAACTGGTGCTTTTGACATAACTTCCTCAACTCCATCTATTTTTAAATATCTGTCTATTTTACCACAACTTCCAACAATTCTCCAGACAAAAAGCTGAAATTATTGCGTTTTTTAGCGTAAAATTAAGGACTTTCCCGGACTTTATCATCAATGTTATCGCCAACAGCATCATGTAAGCATTGTTACCCAAATCACTGTTGCAAACAAATCAAATGGAGGCGTAAAAGTTTAATAGCGACACTAAAAAGTAGCTTACCTCGCTTGCTTGTGAGGCTAAAACTATTCCCCTGCTAAACTAAAAAAATATTCGTAAATCGCCAGAGCATCTCTAATATGAGGCGCCATCACCTCTTCACCAGCACCAAACGTGATCAAAGCAAATTCATCAACGCCATCAGTGGCAATACTCGCTAAACATGAGCCTGCTGGCGTCGTCCAACCAGTTTTGCCGCCTAAAATTTCACCATTACTAAAGGTCGGCGAAAATAAATTATTAGTAATTTGGCTAAACATCGTGGAAGTCATAATTTGCTCATTGCCATCAGAATTTGTAAACGAGTAGGTCGGAGCGGTGAAAACTTCGCGAAAATGCTCGTTATTTAGGGCATACTCAATTAATATTGCCGTGTCGTAGGCAGTTGTATAATGATTATCATCATGTAAGCCCGAAGCATTAACAAAGTTAGTGTTATGCATCCCTAAGCGTCTAGCGGTTTCATTCATCAATTCAACGAAAGCTTCATAAGAATCGGATACGTGATACGCTAGCGTTGAGGTTGCATCTGCCCCCGATTCTAGCATTGAAGCGTGTAAAATTTCCGATAGGCTTCGGATGTCACCAGCGACAAGGTTTGCCATTGATGCGCCCGCGTTAAAGAGCTCGTCAAAGTCAGCATTAACGATTAATTCATCACTTCTTGCGTGTTCAAGTCCGACAAGCACGGCCATTATTTTTGTAACCGATGCCGGATAGGCGCGTTCATCGCCACGATAGTTGAAGATAATTTCCCCAGTGTTTAAGTTAACTAGCAAGGCGCGCGTGCTGTAGATGTGAAGATTAACCTCCTCAAGCGTTAGTGCTTGTGAGATGTCAAAAACAGTTGGCTGGTTGGTGACGCTATCGCCCAAAATGGCTACTGATTGGCTAAAGTCCACAGAAACTACTGGCGGGACATCAACTTCTTGAAACCACAAAAAAGCCGCACTTCCCCACAAAGAGACGTTTAAAATACCTAAAAATGGCATCAAAAATCGGTGCTTTTTTCGCCTTCTTATTTGTCGCTTCTGCGTTTGGTACGCCATTTTAATCCCCCACTTTTAAAAATTATTTCAAAACGAAACAACGCACAATAACGTGCGTTTTTCGATTTGCTGATTAGTTATTTTTTAATATTTTTCACGAATTTTTTGAAAAAATCGATGCATGCTTTGTAACGCCTTTTTCAAATCTTCGCGATTTTCTAAGTCAGTAACAGCAGCTTCGACTAAATCACGATGAAATTCTTCGTGAAGTTGAAAAACTGATTCACCTTTTGGTGTCAAGCTAAGAGTTACAATGCGACGATCTGTTTGGCTACGATGACGATTAACATAGTTTTTATCAATTAACCTGTTTACTGATGAGGTTAATGTTCCAGGGGTTATTTGTAATTTTGCTGCAATTTTCCCCATTGTTGGCGGTTCACATTTACGAATCGCTTCGAGGACATGGGTTTCGGTCATACTTACATCGCGAAAATTTTGATCTTGCTCGAAAATTTTCTTTTCTAAAGCGAGAACTTGATTAAAAATGTCGACAAATAAATCATTTAAGATTGTTTTTGTTTCGTCTAGTGGTATTTCTTTATTTTCATCCATTACCTGGCGCCTCTTTCTTTATAACTCTTAGCAAAGCTTTAAATTTTGGTTTCAACGCAAGTAACAATACTACCTAAAGTCGTAAATTTAGTTGCGTCGGCTTCAGTAATTTCAATATTGTACTCTTCTTCAATTGCCATAATTAGTTCAACAGCGTCTAATGAATCAGCGCCGATATCTTCAAGGGTTGAGTCAAGGGTTAGCACCGCATTTTCAAAACCTAGTTCGTCTTTAATTATTTTTTTTATTTTATCGAAAACCATCGTGTTTCCTCCCAGAAATTTAAAATTTTGCATAACATCATCTATTATACATTGTTTGAGTATCAAAGTAAAGCATTCTCTATCGATTTTTTAGAGAATGCTTTATTATTTTTTGCTTTATTCCAAGTCAACGTCAACAACGTGGACATAAACAGCTTTTGCTCGCATTGATGTCATGTTTTCAATTACTTCATGAACCGCTCTTTGCACGCCTTTAGCAACGTCAACAACTTTTTGTCCCATTTGGATGCTTAAGTAAACGTCAATCACGACACCACCATCTTCAAAATCAACTTCAACACCGGTGCGATGTTTTTTATTGTTAAATTTTTCGGTAATTGATGGGGTAATGGTTTCAAAAGTTTTACTAATGCCTTTANTTTCAGTAAGCGCGCCCCGAGCCATAACTTTAAAACTTTGAGCATTTACTGCGATGTTGCCGTGTTCTGTGGTACTTACTTTATGATATTTTGCTGGCATACTACTCACCTCTTAATTTAAATCTTAATTGCGTTAGTAATTATTATACCACATTTGGCGAGATTTGAAAACTAGTTTAAAGAAAGAAGTTTAGCAAACGAGTGCAGACTTGTTAAACCATTAATTTGCTAACATCCCAGGCAAATTGCACCGGGTCTTCAACATCTAAACCTTCAATTAGTCGAGCTTGGTTGTAAAGAACACTTGTTAGTAGCTCAAATTTTTCAGGATTGTTTTCTTGAGCAGCTTTAAGGGCGGTGAAGACTTCATGATTAGTGTTAACTTCTAGGACTTTTTCAGCCTGCACGTTGCCACCGTTTGGCATTGCGCTCATGACTTTTTCCATCTCAATTGAGATTTCGCCGGTGCTTCCAAGAGCAACTGGATGACTTTTTAAGCGACTTGAGGCTAAAACTGAGGCAACTTTGCCGTCAAGTTGAGATGACATTGCTTCAAAAACGTCTTTAAATTCAGCATTGGCTTCTTCGTCTTTGGTTTCATCGCCGCTAGCTTTAAATTCAGAAGCTGGTTTAAAGCTTTTTTCGTTGTAAGTCGCTAGCATTTTAATGGCAAATTCGTCAACATCATCGGTAAAGTATAAAATTTCATAGCCAGCATCAAGTAAGCTTTCCGTCTGCGGTAATTTTTTAATTCTTTCGCTATCATCACCAGTTGCGTAATAAATTACGTCTTGATCAACGACCATCCGCTCGACATAATCAGCTAGCGTGGTGTACTGATCTTCATAAGATGATTCAAAAATTAGTAAATCTTGCAAAATTTCTTTATTAGCGCCAAAGTCAGAATAGACGCCATACTTTAAAGTACGTCCAAATGATTCGAAAAACGCAACGTATTTTTCAAAGTCCGCTTTCATTAGCTTAGCTAGCTCATTTTTGATTTTAGTTTGCAGATTTTTAGCAATTAAAGTTAGCTGGCGATTGTGTTGCAAAACTTCACGCGAAATGTTTAGCGATAAGTCTTCTGAATCAACAATCCCTTTAACAAAGCCAAAGAAATCTGGTAATAAATCTTCGCATTTATCCATGATTAAGACGCCACTTGAATATAGCTCCAATCCTTTTTTATAGTCCGGCGTGTAAAAGTCGAACGGGGTCGTTTCGGGTACGTATAAAATTGCGTTGTATGAAACGTTACCATCGACAGAAATGTGCGTGTGGGCAATGGGTTGATCAAATCCAAAATGTTTTTCATTGTAAAAATTCAAGTAATCTTCATCCGTTAATTCTGAGCGATTTTTCTTCCAAATTGGGACTTGCGAGTTGATAATTTCCTCTTTGGTTACTTCTTCATATTCATCTTCGCTACCTTCTTTTAGTTGACTTGTTGTTACATCTAGCTTGATTGGATAACGGATGAAATCTGAGTATTTTTTGATGATACGACGCAGTGTCGGAGTTTGTAAAAATTCGTCGTAGCTTTCTTCTTCCGTATTCTCTTTTAGCGTTAAGACGATTTTAGTGCCAACCATTGGCGTCGTAATTGCCTCAAGCGTATAACCTTCAGCACCATGCGAAGTCCACTTATTTGTCGCGTCCTCACCTGCTAGACTTGAATAGACTTCCACTTTACTAGCAACCAAAAATGCCGAATAAAAACCAACGCCAAACTGGCCGATAATTTCATGATCGCTTTGAATTTTTTCGTCTTTTTTAAACTGGAATGAGCCACTGTTAGCAATAATTCCGAGATTAGTTTCCATATCTTGAGCATTCATCCCGATGCCGGTATCTTCGATTGTTAGAGTTTTAGCGTCGACATCAGGAGTGATTTTAATGTAATAGTCTTCAACGTTAAAGGTTAAATTTTCATCTGTTAGGGATTTATAGTACATCTTATCAATTGCGTCACTAGCATTAGAAATCAATTCACGTAGGAAAATCTCGCGATTTTTGTACACGGAATTAATCATTAAATCTAGAATTCGTTTCGATTCTGTTTGAAATTGTTTCATCTGTCATCCACCTCTATTATTTATTGGCACTCCTTGATTATGAGTGCTAATATAAATTATTATATCGGATTCTGATGATTTTGTCAAGTGAAGCATGGTTAAAGGATGCAATTTTTTTAAAAACATCTGCTAGGCAGTTGTTATTTAAACCTAGTTGAAAGAAAGGCATATTGAAAAAAGCAACATTGGATTGTCGACATTTTAGAATTAAATTATCAGTTACTGGTTCAGGTTTGTTCATTTTTTGAATAAAAGAGCGATTGTTTTAATCAGCATTGCTGGCTTTTCGATGGTTGTTGTTTGAATCGGTTTATCAGTTTTAGCAAATAGATTTTCAGGTTGTATCAGTCCATCAAGCAAGCAAAAAACCAATAAATCAAATGCTTCACGCACTTAATTTATTGATTCTTACTTGTACATAAATTTCCATAGTTAAATCATTTTGGTGACACTTTCGCTATCTTCCTCTTTAAAACACAAGGTTTCTGCGCCTACTGGCGCACTGTTTGCTTGCCCAGTATTGACAAACAAACGTTAGCTCCCTACGGTCGCTTTAGATTAAAAGCTTTCAGATTACCGATTTAGCGCGTTCCTACCGTCGCACCCACAAAGCGGGACGAACACCATGGTTGGTGAAGTTGGCGTTGGAGGAGGTGATTTCGCCGAAGACGAAGACGT
>JGI990J12352_1000162_pt1 | contig 15536 bp, 13 predicted proteins | sample Intmic4MA4BA4MSA_FD_12352 | JGI IMG/M metagenome (IMG submission 12352) | reverse complement strand
GGACCAAGCAGACCGAAAATTGTACCAGTTTCTACATTAATATTAACATTTTTTAATACAGGTTTATCATCAAAAGACTTCACTGCATTTTCTAATCTAATCATTGAATATCTCCTTATGCTGATTCTTCGTTTAATTTTCTATTGGAAAAACTACATTGAGTAATACTGATAAAATCTCGTGAGGATGCGACCATTATAGAGTTTCCTGTTTTTACTAGCCTCTTCGCCAAAGTCGCGTTCAAAGCCGCCGAAAGCTGTGAATATGTTGATGCCCCAGTGCGGGTAGTCATCGCGGAGATCGCCCATGAGTTCGTTTAGTTTACGGATTTCTTCCTCTGCTCCTAGACGTTCGCCGTATGGTGGATTAGTTACAAGGCAAGCCTGTATGATATCTGATTCGAAGTCAACGAAGTCGCGTTGATGGAATTTAATATCATCAATGACGCCTGCGGCTTTTGCGTTTGAGCGTGCCTGTCGCAGTACGTTTTCGTCGATATCGTAGCCAATTAGGATATATTCTTTGTCACGAAAAGCTTTCGCGTTGGCTTCTTCTCGTACTTGCGAGAAGATTTTACTATCAAAGCCTGGCCATTCTTCGCAGATGAATCCGCGATTTAGTCCTGGTGCGATATTGCGAGCGAAAAGGGCGGCTTCGATTAAGATTGTTCCTGAACCACAGAATGGATCAATCATCGGTTGGCTGTATTTCCAACGTGCCATCATGACTAGTGCTGCTGCAAGCGTTTCTTTTAATGGAGCCATACCCGCATAAGGACGATAGCCACGTTTATGTAATCCTGCACCAGAAGTGTCAATTGATAGGGTTACAATATCTTTCAAGATGGCAACCTCGATTTTGTAAGTCGGACCATCTTCGTCGAATTGGTCAATCCCATAGCTTTTACTCATTGACTTGATAATCGCTTTTTTGACGATTGACTGGCAGTCTGGGACACTGTGAAGCTGTGATTTAACTGATTTTCCGACGACGTGCATTTTGCCGTCAATTGGAATTAATGACGCCCAGTCGATGATTTCTGTTTTGTTAAATAATTCTTCAAAACTAGTCGCTTTGAATTCACCAATTTTGATCAAAACGCGTTCAGCGGTACGGAGCCACGTGTTTAAAATCGCGATGTCGCGAACGTTGCCTTCAAGTTCAATCTTCCCGTTGGTGGCGGTTAGGTTTTTGTATCCGAGTTTCTCGATTTCCTTTTTCGTGATTGCTTCGATACCAAAAGTTGTCGTTGCAATTAAATTAAATTTTTTCATGGTTATCTTTCAATTCCTTCTTTGATTTTTTTATACAACCCTTTGACTCGGGTCACGTCTGCCTTTGAATAATCAGATTCCCCGTAACGAACACGCACGTACTCGACTCGCAACTCGGATAATTCATTTTTATTCGCCTTAGTTGCAGCAATTTTTTCCATTTCCAAGCTGGTTGCAGAAAGTGGGGTTGGGAAGTTATTACGTTTTAGTAGTTTCAAAAACTTTTTATAAACCGCTCGGACTTGATTTTCATTACGTCTTATGCGTTTATGAGTGTCATCATCAAGTTTGATTAATTCTTCTTCGACATATTCATCAAATGGAATTACAATCGCATTTTTCTGGGTGAGCACTTTATACAGGATAAACAACCCGACAATCAACAACAATCCAGAGATGATTAGCAAAGCGTTATTAACTTCTATCGCGGGCGGTGGTTCTGGGCAATAGTAGTTGCCATAATCATCTAAGATACACACAGACATTCCTACCCTTTCCATATTATATGGATCATCGTAACCATGGTCTACTTCAGGACGTTCACCGCGAACACCACGAAATGGCATTGCTAAATAATAAGCAACCCACGGAAAAATCCAAGCAATTGCACTCCAAAAGAAGTAAAGGATACCACCAATGAAACGGGTCGCTAGGTTAAGTGTACGTGGATTACTAACTACTAACGCAGCAACCCCGACACCAATCAGTGGTATGGTATTCATAATTTTAAAGCGAGTTTGTTTTAGTATCGTCACGTCATGACGAATCATGCGCAGATAAATGATTGACGATATAATAAACGCTAGTCCAAATATCAAAACTTCATTAGTAAAATCAATCCATAAAACAGCCACTTCGGCTGAAAAATTCCCTGCGGTCATCGTCACCACAGTAATCAGGATAAATGTTACTACCATTATTACGAAAATCTTACCAAACAACTGAAAAACCTTTTGATATTCGACCTTTGACCCACGCTCATCTGGTTTTGGTAAATTAACAATCATTATTGCAATCGCTGACACTAATACCAGTAAATTAATTGTTGTTAATGGCACAACCAGAAAAACGGTAAACAACGGTAAAATTGCTAAAAAGCGAGCCGTTCCGTATTTCTCTGCTAAAAAGGATGCAAGAAAAGCTGACAGCATGAAAATCGGAAGGGTAATGACTAACCCCGGCTCATTACCGCCACCAAACATCCAAGCAACTAACGTCCCATAGGTCATATAAAAACTAATATCACAAATACGTTTTAGACCATTAGTTAAAATCATGGTGGCATCATCTCCTACATGGATTTGTTTAAGGTATCTCTCCATACTCTCCCATTAAAGCATATTTTCATAAATCATCCCAATTCTGCATCAGTTTCTTCTAACGTTAGTCTACCACGTTTCGTTGACACTTCCTCATCTTGAAAATCCCACTTGAACGATTAAATAGAGAAACCCTATAAAAAATCTGAACCGTAAATTGTTAATAATGAACTGCTATCAGCTGTCTGTAATTGTACTGTTAATCGCTCTTTATTGGCATCTCGCTCTGGAGAAATAACGATAATCGAGTGATTTTGTTGTTGTTTTTGACCAGATTGTAATTTTTTGACCAGCTCTGCTAATGATTCTTTCGTTCCATAACTCGCTCTTCCAAGCTTTTCAAGGATAAAACGTAAATGTGCAGCACCGAGATTCTGGGATACTTGAGTTGAATTCTTCTCAATGGCTGAAAGACCAGCAATTAGTGCATTTGTGGTGAAGTCAAATGGAACTTTTGCCTTATCTAAATATTGAGCAACCGTTCTAGCGAGTGAAAAACAGACTTCAAATTGTTCATCAGTAAACATTTTTCCTTTTGGCTGTTCAATGTCTAAAACTAATGTTACGACCATTTCGGTGGTGTAATCGAATTGTTTAACCATCATCTGACCAGTGCGAGCGGTATGCTTCCATGAGACTTGCTTCATTGGTTCACGTCCAGTGTACTCACGTGTCCCAATTGTTAAAACAGGATCTTCCATAATAAAACGTCGAACTGAAATATCACCTAAAAAGCCACCAATAATTTGTTGTAGTTGTAATGATTTAACTGGTTCTGGATAGACAGTAACGGTACTAGCTAATTTAAAATTTTCAACCATTGTGCTAAGTCCAAGGTAATCGCCGCCATATAGATTTGCACCATTAAATACATACCAGCCCCGTTTATCAAAGGTCAATTTTAATTTTCGCTTTAACTGACTACGTGCCATCAAGTAAATTGTCGAATTATACGTTTTTTCATCAGCAATAAAATGTTTTTTTCGCATTGTAATCGGATTATGTGGTAATTTCGCACCATCTGGTAATGATTCTGACAACTGAATAAAGGGTACAAATCGACGTGTCTGATTAGTAATTGTACTGACCATTTCTAATTGTTCATCAACTTCAATGCTATTCTTGCTCAACCGATATTCATATTTAATGCCAGTTAACCCGATTTTTTTTGATCGTCTTTGCAACAAATATAATACTAAAACTAAGAAAAGAATAAAAAGTAGCATTTCCAAAACCTCCTTCCCTAACTGTAGTAAACTAAAGCGTTGTGGTTTGTCGTATCTTCAAACCAATTTTCGATTAAAACTATTTCATTAAAACTACACAATTTCAAGTGGCACGGTAATTGTATTAATCAAGTCAATGAGTGCAGCAATGTTATCACCAGAATGCAGACTTCCACCGATCGTTAGACGGTGTGATAGTACACGTGGTGCAACAAATTTAACATCTTCTGGTAACACAAAATTGCGTCCACTTAACGCTGCACACGCTTGTGATGCTCTAAATAAAGCTTTTCCGCCACGAGTTGAAATCCCCATCGTAAACCGATCATCATTACGGGTTGCTTCAATGATATCCATAATGTATTCTGCGACATCATCGACAACTTTTACATCAGTGAAAGTTGTGCGGACATAGTTTGTTTCAACCGCACTCACGACTGATGACATTTCTTCAATTAAGTCGACGGTATTTTTCCGTTTTAATACATCTAATTCTTTTTCACGAGGCATATATCCGAGCGAAAGTCGCATAAAGAACCGATCCATTTGCGCATCTGGTAGGGGGAATGTCCCGTATGATTCGAGTGGATTTTGTGTTGCCATAACCATGAACGGATTTGCGAGTGGGAAAGTAGTTCCATCGACTGTAATCTGAAATTCTTCCATTGCCTCAAGTAAACTTGACTGAGTACGAGGGGTCGCTCGGTTAATTTCATCGGCTAATACAAGATTAGTGAATAACGGTCCTGGACGGAACTCGAACTCCGTATTTTTCTGGTTAAAAAAGTGAATCCCTGTTAAATCTGATGGTAAAAGGTCAGGCGTAAATTGCACACGTTTAAAATCACTACCGATCGTCTTAGCAAATGCGCGCAATAACATTGTTTTTCCAGTTCCTGGAACGTCCTCTAACAAAACGTGACCCGAACAAACAAAACAAATTAACAGACTGAAAATCTCCTCTTCCTTTCCAACGATAATTTTTGAACAACTTTCTACAACCGCTTTGCGATAATCTTCAAATTTTACTAATTCCACACTAAATACACTCCCTTAAAAATATAAATTTTTATCATTGTACCATAGTTTTCGACGATTACAAGTCGTTTTAGTGAAAAAACCACGCCAAACGCATGAAAGTCCATGTTCAGGTATGTGAAAATACCATGATTTTTTAAATAGTCTCAAAAAATAGTTACAAACTCATAATCTCTTAATACAGCGAAGAATCTGTTATTTTTCTAGTTTAATTTCGATTTCTTTATATAACCCCTTGACTCTGGTTACATCCTCTTTTGAATATGCAAACTGTCCATAACGAATCCGTTCATATTCAGCTCGTAGCTCAGACAGGGCATCCGTCTTAATTACAGTGGCAACCGAGCGCTCGATATCAGAGCTAGTGGCGGATATAGGTATTAAAATGTTTTTTCGCTTAATTAGTTTTAAAAAATTTGCGTAAACAACCCGAACTTGATTTTTATTTCGCCACCCGTGTTTTTGTTGTTGACGGTTATCAAGAGATTGTCGTTCTTCTTGGAGAGTGAGATCAATTATATCATGTTCAAAATCTTTTTTTATTAACAATCTAAAAACAAACAATAAACCGATAATTAGTAAAATGATAATAATCATTAATGCAACATTATTTTCCTGACCTGGGAACCAATCTTGTGCACCCTGATAAGGGTCTAGATCATAAATCTCAAATCCGTAACCATTTTCTTCAATTTCATTAGCCACATGACGAGCAAGATATAACCAACGTAATGGGAAAGTTGCTGTATTGCCAAGTACAGGGATGATTCTTGCAATCCCGTGAAACCAGATGATATATATAATATTAATCAGAACTTGTAATGATTGCGGGCTACTAATAAGCATAACCATAACTACTGTGACAATAATATGAATCATATTTCGAATTTGAAAACGTGATTGCCGTAGAACATCATCACCATGACGAATCATCCGCATATAAATAATCGATAACAGCACAAAAACAATTGCAAATCCTAAAACTTCATTCGGAAGCGGCGTCAGAAATGTTATTCCATCAGCAGCGGATATTCCACTTAATAACAGCCCACTCATCAATAAAATTATGATTAGTATTGTCGGAATCAATAACAGCGCAAATAACCAAAAAACACGGTGATAATCGTTTTTCAATTTATCTTCATTTGGTTTTGGTAAGTTAATCAATAACAAAACGATTGCGATTACTAAAACAAACAAATTAATTCTCGTCGGTTGCACAAGTAGGAAAACAGTTAATAATGGGAAAATCACTAAAAAACGCACAATACCCCATTTTGCTAAAAAAGATGCCAGAAAGGATGAACCTATAAAAATCGGTAATGTAATGATTAATCCTGGTTCACCTCCGGGACCAAACAGCCAAGCTATTAGGGTCGCAAAAGTCATAAAAAAGCTAATGTCACAGACTCGTTTTAATCCACTAGTTATAACCATAATACGCACCTCCGAATATAACAAAGAACAGATTACTCTGTCCCTCTGTTATTAACTATTTATAAAATTCAATTTCAATATTCTGTGGTCGATCGAGGTATGGGGCACATTATAATTGCCACCACCAAGCACAACGACTGCAAAGATTAACCATTCCATTTTTTCATTTATCATCACCAACCTAACAGAAAAGAAGCAAATCACTTCGCCTCTTTCTCTTAATTCTACATTAACTATTCATAAAGGTCAATTTCAATACTCATCGGGCTAAATCCGTCTGGTGTCTGGTGATAACCAGAGCCACCACCAGCACCCGGAGGGAGTGGAGATCCTGAACAAAATTGTTGAAAGATACCACATGATGCTCCATATGCTGCCTCAACATTCGGTCTCAAATTCACCACCAACACCCCTGTAAGCAGTAACCCTAATGCAACTAAACTTTTACTTAGTTTATTCTTCATTTTATTTTCCTCTCTTTCGTGTATAATTTTATGAAATAGATTGTCGACTTATTCTGTTTATATTTCAAATTATACTACAAGATGTGATATTGTCAATAGTAGTTTACATGAATCACTCAAATATTAAGCAACTAATGCATTTTGTTGTTGATCAAAGAAAAGCTTCCTTTTTTTCATAGGTGGTATACCACCTATGGCTGAACAAATACGCCTGTGATTAAAGTATCTAAAGACGAGAGACTTCACTTCTTCAATCGCCATCGTTGATCGAATGGATGCGTAAATTTCGTTTTTCTTCGTTTTAAATTTTCGTCAATCAAGTTTCACAGAATTTGATTTCTTTTGCATTCTGTTCCTGTACCAAGCAACATTAAATCTACTGTATCATATAATAAATTGAGCGAGTTCAAACTCCTCTTTCCGAGAAAAAATCTCAAACATCATTACTGTCGAACAGTTTTCTCTTAAAAAATTTCACAAAAGAAAGGAAAATTTTTATGGATCAAATCACTCTTCTCAGAATGCAGGCAGACGATATTGAATATGACAATACCGTTGAGCCATTCCCACCAGCATTCTTGGATATCGAAACAGGCGAGCGCCATGAGAACCACGTGAATTGGTATTATACTAAATCATTTACCCACCACACACACCCTCTTGCAATATATTGTATAGAACCAGGAGTATCATATATACATGATGGAGGCGACTATGAGTTAGGAGAATTTCCAAAAGGCGAGCAAATAAGCGACCTGACACTAAAGCAGCAAGAACTGTTAGCATATGTGCTATATAACGGACAAGTGAACTACTATGGTCCAGACCTTGACCCAGGAGACGAATTTATTTACTATTTCAGTTATCACAGCCAAAGTCCAGAAATAAGAGCCGAACTGGACAGACAAATTGCCACTCAAATGGCGGTGTGGCTCGTGGCTACGGATATATATGAGGCGAACAATATTTACAGACATTCCTTGATAGGTACCAATGGTTCTTCTAATAAAGGTATGGCTCCAAGTTTGGCTGTTGCAACACTGGCACGAAAACTACTTGATGACGCAATTAAGAATTATGATACTTTTCCACGCGATCTAGACGAAGGTCACTATAAACTTGTATATAACACTGTCACAGGATTATACGAAACTACACTTCATTCACAAGCCTTTGCGGATATCACATCAGGTTGGGGAAAAAACATTGTCGATCAATTGATTGCTAAAGGATTTACCGTAACAACTGCTGGAGTAAATACCATCAAAATAACGATCAGATTTATTGATAATCTTCCAACCAATATCAAAGTGAGTTCCCTTGATACTGACACTCCTTTTGGCAGAATTTTCTATTTAGACTCTGTGCGAGAAGGAGGCGACCATCGCCAGCAAATGATTGTTGCAAACCTAGATGCACCGCATGTGGATATAGTCGTAAACTTTGAGTTGTCTGTCGATCTTGGCGAGTTAACAATTTCCAAAACAACACTTGGGTTGAATCCAAGCAAAGAGTTTAAATTCAGAGTAACGGCAAAATCCGAAGGTTACCCATTTGAGAACGCAACATTCACTCCCACAAATATTCAAGGAGAATTCACAGCACACAATGTATATGAATTTTGGTTAAAAGGCGGTCAGCATTTAACAATTCGCAGATTACCCCTCATTGAATATATTGTAGAGGAGATTTCAGACGGGGCAGACTATACAACCTATTACAGTGTAGGTGGCAATCAATACAAACTCGGTACATCATACAAGATTAAACACTTGGGGGAAACGAAAATAAATTTTGCAAACGTATTCACCGAAGAATGTCCAGAGTGCCCTAAGTGTCCAAAATGTCCGAAGTGCCCAAAGTGTCCGAAGTGTCCTTGCCCAGAATACACACGCTGTCCTGATAGATTTTATCATTGCCCGTGTCGCCATTGTCAGCCACAATGTCCTAATCATCATTTTGAATATTCACGTTGTCATCAACAGCCAACACAACCATATCATTGCGATGAATTAGACAATGACGAATTCAACCTATTTGCATAAAACCAATAAATACTTTTAATAATAATTAAACACAACGAGTAAGCGAACGCCATATAAAAAAGCGTTCGCTTGTGCTATATAAATATGGATAATTCCAACAAATTAATCCATCCGCCAGATGTACATTAGATATATAAATAGTGATATCAAGAATGTAGTTTAATTTTTCGTTGGTTTGTGGTAGAATATACTTATCAGATTATGCTTTATTTTTTTGTTTGACATTTTGTTAGATAACTAAGGATAAAGGCAAGAAATTTTTAAAATTAGGAGGTGATGACTTTGAGCTGATGAAAACGTGAAAAAATCTACTATCAAGATCAGTCGATTTGAACAGTCAATGACTATGAATTTTTGTATTTCAATTTCAATAAAGCCATTTTTAATTGGCAAGAAGTTGAGGAACAACGACCACTTAAACGACTGTTAAAAATTTCAATGAGTATTAAAAATGCGATTTTTACATAAATGGGGTTGATTAACTGATGGATATGCACTATTATGAAGATTTCAAAGAAATGCTTGAATGATTAAACGAAAAACTAATCGCTGTCAACGTAAAATTTAAAATTCGTGCAAAAGGTCTTTTGATAGATTAAAAAAAGGGAGGTGTTTGGAACATAGGCAATAAAATTCGAGGCGACAAGGAATGAGCAAGCGGAGTTTACTAAATGGTAAGTGAGCAGTAGGTGCGAGCCACATTGCGAATGACGAAGCGGACATTGAAATTTGTAGTATATGTTCCAAAGGAATTATGGCTCATCTTGCTTTATACAGGACATATCGTCCGCAAAATTTCGATGCTGTCGTTGGGCAAAAACACATTGTTCAGACGATCAAAAATCAAATAAAAAATGACCTCCTCGCCCATGCGTATATGCTGACGGGACCTCGTGGAACGGGAAAAACTTCTATTGCGCGGATTGTTAGCAAGGCGATTAACTGTACGAGTTCCAACGAGGGAAATCCTTGTGGCGAGTGCGAAAGTTGCGTTGCAATTAACAATGGCAGTCATCCTGATGTGCTTGAACTCGATGGGGCTTCAAATAACGGTGTTGATGAAATCCGCGATATCCGCGACCGTGTTAAATATTCACCGTCGCTCTCGCCGTACAAAGTCTACATCATCGACGAGGTTCACATGCTCTCGACTGGGGCTTTTAATGCCTTGCTGAAAACCCTCGAAGAACCACCAAGTCATGTTATTTTTATGCTTGCTACGACCGAAATTCACAAAGTTCCTAATACAATTCTTTCGCGGACACAAAGATTTGATTTGAAACAGATTCCAAGTCCAGAAATGACCGAACATTTGACGAGGATTCTTTCAGAACTCTCCATCGAATTTGAACCTGGCGTAGTAGAATTGATAACTAGTCTTGCGGCAGGCGGTCTGCGTGATGCTCTTTCCATGTTAGATCAGGCAATCGCCTACAAAACAGATATTATTCGTCTCGCAGATATTCACGATTTAAACGGAAGCGCGGATGCCAATGCGCTCATGCAACTGGTCGAACATATTTTACAAGCCAACTTTGTCGGAGTAGTCGAATCAGTGCGAGCACTGCTTGTCGCTGGTAAGCTCCCGATGCGTATCATCGACGGATTACTTGTTTTATTACGAGATATACTAAAACAACAAAAGTTAGGTGGTACAAGGACCAACGACCTCGCCGAAAAGATGACCCCTGAACAGGTAATTTCCTACATCAAGCAATTGAACAAACTGGGGCACGATTTGAAAATTGCTACCGATGTAGAGTTAATCCTTGAAATCGGGTTAATTGAGTTGGGCTTTGCATCAGAACAGGAAACATCTGTAAGTAAAAATCCAGTTGCGACTGTGAATAACGATGCCGAAATTTCATTTCTAACAGAACAATTACTAAAACTTCAAAACGAAATTGCAGCTATCAAGTCACAACAAAAAGAAGTCTCATTTCAGCGTGTAACCCCAATACCAAAAGCAAGTGACGATAGCACGCAGCCTTTGTCGGGAGAATCTGATGAAGTGAAACTTGGACCGACTGCAATTACTGAAATTTTTGTTCAACCAGTCGAACAAAAAAATCTTTTGATTGAGGATGTTTTGAACGCAGCAACCGCACAGGATAAAGCGGTGTTGCAAATGAAAATCTCGGTGTTAAATGCGTTCGCGAATTTGGATAATAAGGAAGTTGTGATGCTGCTTAAAGATGCCGAAATTGTAGCGGCATCAAGTATGAGTTGCGTTTTAGTATTTGATTACGAAACAACGGCACAGAAGTTATTGACGCCGAAAAATCGTAAAAAAGCCGACCGAATTTTAACCGATACACTTGGACGCGAATATAGTTTCTTAGCGATGCCAAAGGAATTTTGGTTAGCACAACGTACAAGTTATGTCGAGCAGAAAAAACAGGGCGTGGCGCCAGTTCTTATGCAATATTCACAACAAGGCGAAGACGTCGCAAAACCACCACTCGAAGTACCATCACCACCATTCTACGCTGAAATTGCAGAAATGTTCGGTGATGTCGTGGAGATAAATGAATAAGATCGACTAATATGTTGACAAAAGAGCAATCAACAATATATCAAAGACATAACAGTCAAAAAGAAAAGGATCAGGTGATTATTATGAATATGGCAATGATTAAGAAAATGCAAACCGATATGATGAAAGCACAACAAGAAATCGAAGCGTCAACGTTTATTGGAAAAGCGGCGAATGGAGATATAACTGTTGCAATTAATGGTAAAAAAGAAGTGACAAAGGTAACGATTGCGCCAGCGTTAGTTGACCCAGAAGATGTGAGTTTCTTAGAAGATTTAGTGATGATTGCAATTAACGATGCGAACAAGCAGGCGGATGCGAAAACGGAAGCGACAATGGGGAAATTTACGGGTGGCATGAAAATTCCTGGACTGTTTTAGTAAATTACAACACCTCTTTATCAAGTCCTGTTGGTGAAGAAAAATGAAATTTTAGAATGCAAACCGATTAAATCTGGTTTGTATTTTAATTAGACTTGATTTCTTATATCGGGCTTTGTCGAAAAAAATGATTGCGATTCTTGTCACAATGTAAGATGATTTGGAATGTAAAAACTTACCAATATGATATTTTCATTAAAATCGCATTTCAAATAAAAATATCAAATTTTAGTTTGGGCAAAATTATGGGAATCCAACGGTAAGCTGTGAATAATAATCACCTTTTCCTTTTTTGATACGCCAGTTGATGTTTAAATTCAAGCGGTCGTAAAAAAAGCCCTTGCGGACTTTTTACATTTTGTTAAGCTGATTTCTTCTTAAAGATGCTCGCAAATGCTACAACAACAACGCTAACAAAACGTGGTAATTTAATCGTGATAAATCTCATAATCGGATCCCCCTCATAGCTATACTTAAAACTATGTATTTCAGTAGGAAAATATTACAAATTTAATCAGAACTTTCGACGACAATCAGATAACCTGTATCAAAACTTACGATGACTTCAGAATCTATTACTTCATTACTAACACATAATGCGTCGCAAGCGGTTAAATCATACCCATTTAGCGGGTATTTCACACCATCCAACACTAAATTTTGTACCATCTCACCCAGTGCGAAAAAGGAAATGTATTTATTTTGTGTTGCACTAAAACAATGCTTTCCGTGTTTTAATAGATAAAAAGTATTTTTTTTGTCAACCGCGATTACCAAAACATCTTGCTTCGCGTACTTCAGCATCAAGCTGGTTATTGCAATTTGGTGGTCAATTCGACCACCTGTTACACCGTAGAGATAAATTTCGCGATAACCGTCTGCTACTACTAACTTGATGGCAGCTTCACAATCGGTTATCATTTTTTCAGGAGGAAGTTTTATTAATCGTTCTGTTACCTCTTTAATCATCTGTAATTTATCAGCTGAAATTGAGTCAAAATCACCGACCGCAATGGCAAAAGGAACTCCCCTTTGGGCGAGTTCCAATGCTCCGCGGTCGACACCAACAATAAGGCCGTCTAGTTGTTCTGGTAGCCATAAATTAGGACTTCCACAAACAATATGAACTTTCTGCTGCATAAAACCATCTCCTAAAGTTAGTCAGACGTAGTGAGAACTCATTGCTTAATTTTTCGTCCAAATTATCCTACCTGTTAACACAGGTCACCAAAGTAATGCCATCGTGATGATTAACGTACTGAAACCGGGCATCATAATTAACGGTTACAAAAAAATCTAAAATTTGATCCACTGGATACGAGATATTGGTTTAGGTAAAACAATAAGACCAACGATGTTCGGGTTGATTGCTCGCATAACTTTTCAGTTAATATTATTTCCTGGGTAATTATTTGGATTTTCAATAATCTCCGCTACTTCACATAAAACATTTCTACAATGATACCATTCTACCACAAATTGACACAAAAAGAAATCACCCGTCTTATATGTTTTAGTAATTCCTTTTAGATTTAACATCATAACAACGCTCGTTTTGGTAGAGTAAGTATACCATTATAGGCGAGCATTTTTCCACCATTTGCCCTCCTAAAATCTTTTAGTATGATTGACTTTAACAACACCCAGTGTTATAATTTTGAAATGTTAGTAATTTAGATATATTAAGCGGTGTTTTTTGAATGGCGTGAAACACTAAAATAGTTCAACCATGCTGAAAAACTGGAGTAAAAACAAGAACGAAAGGAATGGGAGTTAGAATGAAAAAGCAAAGTTTTATGGAAAAAGAAGAAGCAAAAATTAAAAAACTGTCACTTATCTTGCCAATCGTTATTTGGATAATAGCAATCGGTTCGTTAATTATATATGTCATAAATGGAAATGAGACATGGCTAATAGAAGGGATCAGATGGCTTCCAGTCACCAACAGGTTTATGTTCTGGTCGACTTTAATTGCAGCCATTGTTGTTACAGTCCGTGCAACTTCTTCATGGAAAGATATTATCGAGGTGAAAAGTGAAGAATCCTTTGATACAAAAGAGGTAAAAAAGAAAATCAACGAAGAGGTTTTGCAGATTAAAAGTCAATCTTATTATAGAATTGAATGGCATTTAGCACAAGGTGAATTTGGTCATGGAAAAAGAAGACCTGAGGAAGTCGTACGAGCGATATTACTTGTATCATATTTAATAGTTATAGATAGAAAACATATCATGGTGTTTCCAATCAATGAGATTAAACAGATTGAGATGTTTGGAAACGAATCTATACCTGATCATCAAAATATTGACAATACAATTTGCTACCAAATTACGACTGAAAATGAGGAATATAAGATTGAGGTACTTCATACTTCACTTGGTTACGCTAGAAGTAAAGTAAAGGAATTAAATTCACACTTAGAGTCACTAAGATGATAGAAAACGTCCAAGGCTAAGTGTTTACTACATAAAGGGAAGTAGGTATTAATGGAGATTATTTATGACTATCCTGTGGTTGTTTCATTAATAGTAATCGCAACGATTGTGTATTATATTTTTAAAAAACATGTTACTGAAAAAATGAATGCGATGTATAAAACGTATAAAAAAGTGCCGACATTTACTGGATTGACAGGTGCAGAAGCAGCGAGGAAATTATTGGACGCCAACGATCTTTTTCAGGTGAAAGTAGAACAAAGTGCTCAGGGTGCTTGGTCTGATCATTATGACTCCTATGCAAAGACCGTTAGATTATCAAAAAATCATTTTAATCGTTCTTCTCTAATCGGTATAACTATTGCGGCTCATGAAGTAGGTCATGCTATACAAGATAGAGATAAAAATTATTCGTATCGTTTTCAGCAAAAACTTTTTTCTTTCATTGTATTTGTAATGAAATTTCATGTACAGACTATTTTAATTATACTTGGAATAGGGTTGATCCTGTTTGCTGTGTTTGGTCTTGAACGTGAAAATGTGCTCATGACACCAACCTTTATAAGTGGAGGAGTGTTAGCAGTAGTTGGTTTAATATTACCAATTCTCGAGCTTGTTTTCTCGATAGCGACACTTAAAGTGGAAACAGATGCTTCATATCGTGCCATCAATGAAATGAAAAGAATGGAAATGATTGGTAATGCCGAGGAAGAACAACGAGTAAAAGAAATATTAGATGTGGCAAGGCTGACTTATGTTATCGCTGTATTTGAGTAGGGCATCAGAAAGACAGCTTTATCTTTTGTCTTTGATAATTAAGGATTAAGAGCCAATTTTGACGATTAAAAAACCTTTAAAATCATTTAGGTTTATTTGGATATAATTGAGCGTTTTCTTTGTTTGTAGGGCTTTTAAAATGGTTTGCCAATGAAAAAATGCAACCAATCCATATGTAATTATCTGCATATGATTGGTTGCATTTTGTCTTTTTATCAATGGCTCATAATTGTATCCACAAAATACGGTTGAACTTCCTTACGGTCGTTTCAACTTCTCGCATTATGTGAATCCAAATATCAATTTTACTTTTAGCTGATAGAAAGCTAATTAAATAAAGGAAATTTGCGTTTATAGATGGTCTAGCTATTAACTCATAAGTCATTAATCATAATTGAACAGTTTTGCCAAACTTGCCCAATTCCAAATAGTAATCCATGAATAAAATAAGCCATTCCGTATCAAAAATCGAAAACCTTGAAACAGGAACAGAAAATCCTTGTATTGGTGGTCGCAAAAAGAAAAAAATCTTTTAAAGGTTCTGGTGCTTGAATCCATCTATCACCCCGAGTTGACCCGCTAGGGGCAAATCGGGGTGATAGATG
>JGI990J12352_1000161_pt1 | contig 15598 bp, 18 predicted proteins | sample Intmic4MA4BA4MSA_FD_12352 | JGI IMG/M metagenome (IMG submission 12352) | reverse complement strand
GTTCTGTTCTGTTCTGTTCTGTTCTAAGCATATCAAGACCTCCACCTAATGTCAATACTTATTTGTTGATTTTATCATAGTTTGTACTTTTTTGCAACAGAAAAAATTTTAGTTCATGTCATAATTTTAGAAAACTTCAGCATCAATTAGGGGCTGGGCTGGTTTATCTTGTAAGTTCCTAATAAATCAGTTGAGAAATTTGTTTCGGGGTTGCTTTTTTTTGATATTCTTTTGGATGATGTTGTTTAATTTAACTGTAATCTAATCTTTCATTTCTTTCAATCAATGTTCTGATTGATTCGTTTTCGCCAATTAAGTACTCGACATTGATTGGTATACTTAGTGATACAAAAAAAATCGAGTTTTAGTGTACTTTTGAACTAATTCCCGATTTTTTGTTTTTAGCTATCTTTCACAAGACAGATCCTTTGTCGTTTTATTAAACACCAGTTTCAAACTTTTTCTTAACTTTATCAATATTCTTCTGGGTTTCTTGAGCGATTTTGTACCAGCCTTTTTGCTCCATCGCGTCAAACACTTCTTTTTGTAAGGTTAAACAGTCGATCAAAGTCGTCTTGAATGTTGCGTTGATTTTCGGACAAGCTGCTTCAACCGCACCATGCATATATAAACCAGCTTGACCTTTGAGCAACGCCAAAATGTCCATCATAATTACATTATCTTTCGTCATCTTACACGCCTCCTTTTGCTGTAGTTACCACAAGGGCATAAATCGTATCAAACATTTTTTGGTTCTTTTTACTGACTTTGTCGATTAATTTTTTTAAGTTGGCGTCAGTCACCTCAGTTTTAGCCGCATCGCATTTTTCTTTCATGAATTTGAGTTGCGAGAGGGCATCTTCGATGTAAAGCAATTCTTTTGGACTCATACTAAGTTCCACCTTTCGTAATTTTTACGATCTTAGTATGAACTGTTTTAATAGTTATATACAGAAATATAAAAAACTTCCGTATTTTATAAACAGAAGTTTCTTCACTTAAATAAGTTTATAGAATGATTTACCATTTCTGGGTGTTTAGTGTTAATTATTCATTTCTTCAATCATAGCTAAAACAGTTTGTAAAGCATCCATGCTGGGGCGATTCAAATAATTCGGTGTAATCCCAAACTCTTCTAACGACCGACCATATGAATCAGTGAAGTATCCGATATCGAATCTAAACATAATTCCTCCTGTATTTGTCAAGGGTAAATACGTTAAAGTTTTCCTATTTTTCAAAATTGAAAAGCCTATAAGTCATGATTACACTTAGCTTTTGAAAGTTTATAAATTGAAATCAGCCAAAAATTTAAAACGAGGTTTACCATAACTTTCAAAAACATAAAATACAGTAATATCAACGTTTCTGAATTTTGAAAATTTAGGAAACCTTTGAAAAAATGGGGAAACTCAAATATCAAACGAAAACTAAAAAATGTTTTTCTATAATTATCGAAAAAAAACCGCCTGTTGAAAGGAGGTTTGTTTTAATGTCTAATTACTATTTGTATCTATTCATCAACCAGCTTGGCACTTCAGGACTATCACGATTTTCTTGTTGTGGTATTGGTTGTTGTGTTGGTATTCCAACTCCAGGTTGTCCTGGGGTATGAATTCCTGTGGTAGTACCTTTACTGTTAATTAGTGCTTGTGCGCCTTTGTTTACAGCATTTGTTTCATCAAATCCTGTTGCGATGATTGTTACAATTATGTCATCACCTAAATCTGGATTGATCGCCGCACCGTGGATGATGTTGATTTCGGTCGTTGAAGCTTCACGGATTGCTTGTAATGCCTCGTTGACTTCAAATAACGACATATTCATCCCACCGCTGATATTGATAATTGCATCTGTTGCACCGTCGATATCATTTTCTAATAGTGGCGAGAAGATTGCTCTTTTCGCTGCTTCAACGGCACGGTTTTCGCCGCTTGCCATTCCGATTCCGATGATTGCTGCCCCTTTATTTGCCATTACCGACTTAACGTCAGCAAAATCAAGGTTAATTAAACCAGGTACAGCAATAATTTCTGAAATACCTTCAACCCCTTGACGAAGAACATTATCCGCTTCACGGAATGCTTCAACCATCGGGGTTGCTCGGTCAACAATTTGTAATAAACGGTCGTTTGATACTGAAATTAATGTATCAACATTTTCACGTAACGCCTCAATTCCACGACTAGCAAAATCAATACGACGCTTACCTTCAAATGAAAATGGGCGAGTGATAATACCAACTGTTAAAGCGCCAGCCTCTTTTGCAACTTTAGCAATTACAGGGGCAGCACCTGTTCCAGTTCCACCACCCATGCCGCATGTCACAAATACCATATCAGCACCTTTTAATAATTCTTTAATATCACTTAAACTTTCTTCAGCAGCACCTTGACCAACCTCAGGATTTCCACCTGCTCCCAAACCACGAGTTAATTCAACTCCGATTTGGAATTTTTTTTCTGCGTTAGATAAATTCAATGCTTGTGCATCCGTGTTTACTACGACGAACTCTACATTTTGTACATTGCCAGCAATCATGCGGTTAACAGCGTTACTTCCGCCACCACCAACACCAACAACTACAATTCGTGGTGCATAACTGAATTCTCCATTGTGTCCCATCTCCATCTTAAATCACTCCTATAGTTCTGTGTGTTCTAGTAAATTTATAAATTAAGTTTCATCTTCATTAAAGATTTTTTCAAAGAAACGACCAAGCATGCCGCTATTCTCCAATTTTCGTTCCATATAGCTAGTTGTTGTTTTTGCTGCTTTGCTAGTGGTCGACTCTGCATCATCAAAGCTACCAAATATTTTCGTTTGTTCTAAATCAGAAGCGATGGCAACATTGTTATTACCTTTTGACATCTGAGCGATGGCATTTCGCAGTGAATTTGTATTTTCCATCTGGTCAAAAGTCTCAATCGAGGTTTGCTTTGGTACGGAAGTGATCAAATCTGGCTCATCGTCCATATCAACTCTAAATGGTGAAAGTGATTCAACACCTGTATCAAAATTCAAAGCCCGCTTACTCCCAGTTGATCCTAACAGCAATGCCAATTCATGAGCGAAAATATTCACACCGACAATGCCAGCATACTTCGTATCGCGAATTCCAAGCATCGGTGGTACACATAAAATTGCATTCATTGAAATTTGTTCTTTTAATGAATGCAAGATGTTCGGCAACTGTGCTGTTCCACCCGCAAGCGAATAGTTGTACTCACGCTCGTCGAATTTCAATTCATCAACGATATGAACACGGATAATCTTAAACAGCTGGTCGCACCAATCGGTAATTATATCATTGAATTCACCACGAGTAACAAAACGCATTTCTTCGGCTCGGTCATCTATATGAATAATTTGATAATCAGACAATGCTTTACCGTGCGGATTGTATTGTCCGTAATTCACTTTTAATTGGTCGGCAATCGCTTCTGAAATATTAAAACGTTCTGCTAATTCACGGTTAATATCTTGACCACCAATCGGTAATGATTGGGTATGTAAGACTTTACCATCATTAACAAAAGTTAAAGTCGTTACACCATGACCAACGTTAATATGGCAAGTACGGGCATGCATTTCAGGAGTAGAAATCGCAAACATGGTTTCCGATGTACTTCCGAGAATCATCTCATCAACTTTAAACCCTGCTGTTTCAACCGCATGAATTAGATTGGAAATCGAAGTTGCTGGAATCGAAATTCGTTGTGCTTCAATTCCGAGACTCATTCCTGCTAAGCCACGCGGGTTTTGAACCAGATGATTTTCATCAATCCTAAATACGCGTGGGAAGATACCAACTGGTACAGTATGCTCTTGGTGGGGTAATCGCATCACTTGATGGAATAACTTACGCACATCTTCGGCACGAATTGGTTGATTAATATCCAGATTGATTTTCCCCATAACTGGCTCAATCGTAACATCAACAGGTGGAATTGTTAGCACGACATTTCGCAACACTTGCTTAAGGTCTGATTCCGAAACTTCTTTCAGTTTTTTAATCTGGTTGACTAACTTATCAAAACTCACAATTTGTCCACGCTCAACACCCGCTGACTCGATACTTTTACTAGCCAGTACAAACAGGCGCTCCTCACGCAAATTACAAACTAGCATCTTGATTTCGTAGCTGCCAATTTCGATACATGTATAAATATTATTTTTCATTTAAAATTCACTCCAGTTATCGCTGGATTTTCCCCCTGAAACCTATTCGTTTCATTATACTATGTTTCGGCAAAAAAAGAAAGATGTTTTAGGAAGAAATTTTAGATTTTTTCCACCTTTTTTCAACAAAAAATCCACAGGCATTGTGGGTAACTATTATTTTACTATACTAAACGTAGTGTTTTCGTGCTAATTAAATACTATTAAATAGAAAAAAGATACAGTTATATTCTCTTAAGTTGAGATATAAATAACTATGTCGTATGAAAATATGCCGAAATGGCATTAAAAAATAAAGCTCCATCAGTTGGGACACTACCAGTGATCCTAATAATTATACGACAAGTTGGCTTAATTTCAATATGATCAACAAAATATTCTGTGTATGTATCTGTTGTAATTGCCACAGTTGAGAAACCAAAAATGGCTACTGCCACAACCAAAAAAATAACTATGAAATACTTTTTAAATTTATACATTTCCAAAACTCTTTCAATTTGAGTATTTATATTATTCTTGAAACTGCAAGCCTCCATTTCAAATTCTAACATAAAAGCTAATCATTTTCAACATTTTTAAAGGCAATCGCACGAAATAGTTCGACAAATGAAAAATTATTTTTTAAACATAATTACTCAAAACGCTCAAAAAAATTACCAATATCTAAATGCAGAATTCCTGTTTCCCCTAATTCAATTGCACCAACACTCAAAAAAGTTTGAATGATATAAAAATATAGACTTAGCTGGGTATGCATCGTATGGGTCGTTACTTTTACAACATTACCATCGAGCATCGAAATTGAAAAACGATAAATATCGCCACGTAATGGTTCATGGTTAATTGATTGAATCAAGTCGCGAATTTGCGGTTCCACTCGCATTAATTGTCGCACGAAAAGACTGGCAATTCCACGATCAACTTCAACATGAGACAATCCGTGAATCATCATTTCAGCGCAATTAGCTCGCATGCCATCATCTTCATGCAACAAGGTTCCGTCCGTCAAAAGATGAAAAACTTCACCATCAATAACCGCACAAGCACCAACTTCATATTCAACGACTGTAATCCGCAATCGATTAATTCCTGAACGCTCAACCGAAACTTCATTTACAACAGGATGCGCTTTAATCCGATCCCTAACATCCGAAATGCGGATGCTCAAGAAAAAATCATCATCCTCGATATCAACTAAACCAATCAAGTCCGAGCGGGTTAACGCATTTAAACCGTCAAAATAAACAACACCAAGTCTACTTAAAGGGGTCGTAATATAAATAATTACCAGAACAACAATAGCAATAAAACACGAAAAAAGAGCACGCCGAAAACGTACCCTTGAATTAACTTCTTGCAAGGCTCCCTCATTGCCTAATTTAACAACATTATCGTGTTGATTAATTCGCTGTGACATAGCTGCTACTCCTGTTCTATTAATTCGATATCTAGTTGCACCTCGCACTCCCTCTGTCTGTATCTGCATTCCAAACATCCCAAAAAATATTACTTTTGAACCCACGTCATCGCTCGTCCTACACTTACTTTCTACTAAAATAAGTCGGATAAATCTGGACTTTTCAATTTATCGAAACTAGTCCAACTTATGCTCTGTGAGTACTTACAAGATACCTGTCAAGACTGGCATACTCGGTTTCACTTTTATCTTACCAATTAAAAAATTCAACTTCCTGATGCATCGTAAGTCCCGTTTTTTCACCAACAACTCTTTGGACATGACCGATTACCGCGGCAACATCACTCGCCGTGGCGGCATTTGCGTTGACAACAAAATTCGTATGCTTATCAGAAACCATTGCACCGCCAATAGTGAAACCGCGTAAGTCCGCTTCCTCAATTAATTGCCAAGCCGCGTGTCCCTCGGGATTACGGAATGTACTTCCAGCTGATGGTAATTCCAGCGGCTGCGCCAAACATCTTTTTTCTTTTCTCGACCTCATTGTCGCCAGAATTTCCTCACTGTCACCAGTTTCTAGTTGCAACACAGCTTCCACGATTAACCAGTTTGGTTTTTGTTGGAAAATGGATTTTCGATACGAAAGTTCCAATTCTGAATGGTCGATCCAAATCAGTTCGTTATTTTCGTTTAAAATCTGAACTTTTACTAAAACATCACTAATCTCTTTACGATAAGCACCAGCATTCATAAAAACTGCCCCACCAATTGTCCCTGGAATTCCTGATAAAAATTCAAGACCAGTAAGACCGCGTTTTGCAACATCGCGTGCTAATTTTACATCCGAAACACCAGCCCCAACTGTAATAGTCGTACCATTAATTTCGGTGTGGATTAAGCCTTTGTCGGTTTGAATGATGACACCCTCGAAAATATCGTCTGACGACAACAAATTCGAACCCTTACCAAGAACCTTAAAATCAAGACCAATTTCACGAATCATCTCAACAGTTTTAACAAAACAATCCTTATCTGAGGGTTGCACAAAAACTCTTGCTGGACCACCAACACGCAATGTTGTGTGCTTAGAAAGCGGCTCAAACTCCGCTAACTTGCCCAATTTCGCACCAAGAAAAGCGGCAATAAACTTTTCAAACATAATAATCACCGTTAGACCAAATCTCGCACAACTCCTAAGATTCGGTTATTTGCGTCAGGAATTCCCAACGTTTTCGTCACACATCGCATTGACTCAAGTGCCACTTCGTTATTCAATAAATTTGTAATTTCACTTAACAGAACATCGCCATTTAAATCTCGTTCTAGCAACAAAATACCACCGTTGTTATCAGTTATACTGCGTGCGTTAAATTCCTGATGGTTTTCAGCAACATAGGGCGATGGAATAAGAATACTTGCCACGCCAAGGGCGGTAATTTCTGATAGGAATGTTGCACCAGAACGACCAACGAACAAATCAATGCTCACCAAATACTTCGGCATATCCTCGATGAACGGTAAAACTTTGACATTTTGTAACTCATCAACATTACCGATCTGTTCACAGATTGCGTCATAATGGACATTTCCAGTCACGAAAACGACTTCAAAATCAGCTTTTTCATATTCAGCGATTTTCGCGATAAAAGCGTCGTTGATTGGTCTTGCACCACGGCTACCACCGCTGATTAAGACAACTTTCTTTTTTGAATTAAACCCTAACGCTGTTTTGCCGATTTTTAACGTTTCAGCAACTTCGCTCGCACGTGGGTTTCCAGTCATAACAACTTTCGCCGCTGGGAAATATTTCCTAGCCTCTTCAAAGCAGATTAAAATTTTGTCAACTCGTTTTGCAAGCAACTTGTTAGTAATTCCTGGCAAGCTGTTTTGCTCATGGATGATCGTCTTTATTTTTAACTTTGCCGCTGCATGAACAACTGGGGCACAAACGTAACCACCAGTACCGATAACGATATCTGGTTGAAATTCTCGAATCAGCTTTTTCGCTTTACTAATTGAAGTTACTAAATGATATGCTGTTTTAATATTTTCAGCAGATAAACGACGACGAATTCCCGAAACTCGCAAAGATTTGAAAGGAATACCTGCATCAGGAACAATTTTTGATTCAAGCCCATCGGGCGTCCCGATATATAAGAATTCTGCGTTTGGATAGTCGACCCTAATGACCTTAATCATCGACAATGCGGGGTAAATATGACCACCTGTGCCACCCCCACTTAATATTACACGCATAGTACTCGCCTCCAAATGCATAAATAAATGATGACAATGGTTTCCTCTAATTCGCATATACACTTATTGACAGGAAACTATGTCTCATTGGGAACTAACTACTCACAAACTCAACAACAAAGGTAGGCTACCAAGTGTGGCTTGACAAATTCTGCTTCACATTAAGTGTTTACACAATTTGAACCGAACTTTTATTATACCATAAGTCGACCGAAATTAACAGTCCTAAAACGCAACTTTTCCGCATAGATTTTAGATAGAAATCCGACTGCTGGAGGGCTCCTATTATGAAACAGAAACAACCGACCATTGATTTGCTGATTTTACTACTCACTACCGCATTGACGATTATCGGGTTAATTTTCGTTTTGTCATCGTCTTTTGTGTGGGCAAGTCACCGTTTTGGTGATGGATTTTATTTTTTCAAACGACAACTGCTATTTGCAAACCTCGGTTTTATCGGGATGATTGCTATATCAAAGATTGACTATCGGATTTACAAAAAACATGCCTCGAAATTGTTAATTGCCTGTTTAGTTTTGATGGTTCTCGTTTTAGTACCAGGCATTGGAATGGTACGAGGTGGGGCTCGTAGCTGGATTGGGATTGGAGCTTTCTCGTTGCAACCGTCGGAATTCATGAAACTCGCACTAATCATCTTTTTGGCAAAATTCATGGCTGATAATCCAGATGATGCGAAAACCTTAAAACACGGAATTTTACCGTTGCTGGGGATTATCCTTGTGATTTTTGGGCTGATCATGTTGCAACCAGATTTTGGCTCGGGAATGGTTATCGTTGCAGGTGGCATTCTGATGTTATTCCTATGCGGCGTGCCAGTTAAATACTTCCTTTATTTCGTTGTAGCGGGACTCATCGGGATTACTGGCTTGATTGCCGCTGCTCCGTATCGTCTTGCTCGAATCACATCTTACCTTGATCCACTTGCCGATCCACTCGGTTCTGGTTTTCAGATTCTCCAGTCGCTCTATGCAATTGCCCCTGCCGGACTACTCGGACATGGTCTTGGTAATAGTATTCAAAAGCATTTTTACCTACCAGAACCACAGACGGATTTCATTTTTGCTATCATTGCCGAAGAAATCGGCTTCATCGGATCGGCATTCGTCCTCTTCTTATTTATATGCTTCTTCTTACGACTTGGGTACATCGCCCTCAAAACTAACGATCTTTTCGCCAAATATGTAATTCTTGGCACGACAGCGATGCTTTGCGTACAGGTGATGATTAATGTTGGTGTAGTTATTGGGTTACTGCCAGTTACTGGAATTACCCTGCCATTTATGAGTTACGGTGGTTCGTCACTTACCATTACTCTGCTGTCAATGGGTGTAATTTTAAACATCAGTCGATTTACGGAGGAAAAACCATTATGAAAAAATTATTTTTTTTGCTAACCGTTGTTTTAGTACTCTCAGTTACTTTTTCCCAGATTATCCGTGCAATAATGAACCATAGACGACCACCAGAAGTTTTTTACGCAACAACGATCATTTTGGACGCTGGTCATGGTGGCAAAGATGGCGGTGCTTCGACGGTAGATGGCATCCATGAACGAGATATCGTTTTAGTAATTACGCAGATAATAGAAGAACAGTTGCGACTACAAGGTTTCAATGTCGTAATGACCCGATCTGATAACGCTGATTTAGCAAGTGAAAATGCGCGAAATCGCAAAAAAGAAGATTTAGCACGACGCGTTGATATTTTTAATTCCACTGAAAATGCGATTGCAATTTCAATTCATGCAAATGCAATTTCTAATACCCGTTGGTCGGGAGCACAAACTTTTTACGACCCGAAGCGACTGGAAAATAAAGAACTAGCAACTCATATTATGACGGCAATGCGTTCTAATATCGCTGGACTTGAACGTGAGCAACGACCGATTTCAAATATTTATGTTTTACGAAATTCAACAATTCCAACGGCTCTTGTCGAGGTCGGATTTTTATCGAATCCAGTTGAGGCGAAACAACTTGCTTGTCCTGATTATCAGCGGTTAATCGCTTATGCGATTTTCGAAGGCATTCTGTCTTATATTGAGTTTGCTGGATTACGAGTTCCTTTGACCGACACAGGTCTTGAATTACCCGCAGAACAGTCTGAATAATAAAACGGATACTCTTCTTTTAACGGTTGACAAAAAGCCTTAAAAAATGTTTTAATCTTAGGGTAGTAACTTTCAAGGAGGAATTCTTATGAAGTTGAGCAAAGATGGGTTAGAAATGGTTTACGCCGGGAAAACGAAAGATGTTTATAACTATCGTGACGGTGAGATTTTATTATATATGAAAGATGGTGCTGGGACTCGCTATTCCAAAGAAGATTCCGATGGAAATGAAATCGGTTCAACGGTTACGGGAATGGGTCAGAAGAACCTAATTGCGAGCGAATATTATTTCAAAAAATTCATCGAAGCGGGCATTCCGACGCATTATCTCGGATGTGATATTGACGAAAATTTAATGTTGGTACGAGCTGGTAAAATTCTGGGGACTGGCTTGGAATGTATTATCCGTTTCTTTGCGATGGGAAGTTTGTTGCGTAGATTTCCAGACGAATATGCCCATGGACAACCTGTGTTTGACTTTTTTGAGACAATTTTGAAAAGTGATGCCGATAACGATCCACCAATTTCCAAAGAAGAATTGATTGCGCAAGGCGTGGTCAGTGATTCACAGTATGATGATATTAAACGGATTTGCCAGACAGCTGCTGATGTAATTCAAGTTGATTTGAAAGAAGAAAGCTTGAGTTTAGTTGACTTAAAGTTTGAACTCGGACTAGTTGATGGCGCGATTGTTCTGATTGACGAAGTATCAGCTGGTGTAATGCGCGTTGCCCGTGATAACATAAAAGCGGCGAATATCTTGAGCAAAGAAGAATTATCAGATATTTTAGTAACAAAAGCAAAACGCTCTAAACTGATTGAAATGTTACTTAGTAACAAAGATAACTGTTGTATATAAAGAAGAAACCTAAACTTTAATTTGGGTTCGTACTTGTACCTTAACTTGTAGAAAAAACTTGTTTTTCCTCAAAAATGGCATTTTGTTAAATTTGAGGAAAATTTTGTTTTTAGGGTTTAGAAAGAAATGTGGTCTACTTATCAATACGATTGGCAAATTTCTCATTAACTTTAAGCTCATCAAAAATTTGCATCCAACGATTTTTAGACTCAGTTTGATTAAGCCTTAAACCAAGGATTTCTTTATTACCTTTAAAATCATAACCGAGAATAAATTATGAATGTTTTCAATCTCACCAGTAGAAAGTTCTATGTTCACAAATCACACTTTAATTGTTTGTCCAGATTGATAGAAATCATATAGTTCTGGGTCTTACTGTCTTATAATATTTTAAACGGTCGTATTGGTTTTCAATTTCAAAAACTTCATCGTCCACTTGCCATTTGAGATATCAAAAATGATACTTTCATTCTTTCACACCGACCTTTTTGAGCCTTGCATTCCTCCCTTGTTTTTGAACTATTTGCTATTTCCAATCGCTATCATCAATGGCAGTTAAAATATATCCTTTAGTTGTTTCAATAGTGCTAAAACGTTTACCTTTAGGATTTTAACTTCTTTGATAAAATCGACTAATTACATTTTCGTTGTCAGTCCTCTCCGATTTAGAATATACAATATCAGTTCAGGGAGGCAGTTTTCTATTTCGAGTGAAATTTTCTGCTGTATTTCATTTTATCTGTACCATCTTTACTTTGGTTTTTCACTTTTAAGTATAACAAAAAACATGATGTTTTTTACAACATGTTCTTTAAATGATCGTGAATTATTTACACCTAAAAACCCACGAAAACGGTATTTCGACCAAAACGTGGGCTTTTACGATTATCCTGTTTTAGTATTAACAAAATGAATGATTTCAGCAACAACTTCATCAATGGTCATATGGCTTGTGTCGAGTAAGATTGCATCGTCAGCTCGTCGTAATGGAGCATGTTCGCGATTAGCATCCATTTCATCGCGTTCACGGATTTCTTGTTCTAATAAATCAATATCAGATGGAATGCCACGGGCAATATTTTCCTTGTAGCGACGTTCGGCACGCACTCTTGGATCAGCAATCATAAAAAATTTAAAATTAGCTTGTGGCAAAACATTGGTTCCAATATCGCGTCCGTCCATAATAACATTCGTCGAGTCCGCCAACTGCGCCTGACGATTCTTAAGTTCCTCACGGACGCTCTGATAAGTCGCCACTTGCGACACCGCTTTCGTCACCATTGGTTCACGAATCGTAGTCGTAACATCAAAGCCATTAACAAAAACTTTTCCACCTGGGGCGAGTTTTACTTCAGTTTTAGCCAAAAGATCAGCAACTTCTTGTTCTTTACAGGTGGCGACTCCACAATTGATTGCAGCCCATGTAACGGCGCGATACATGGCTCCCGTATCAACGTAAACAAACCCAATTTTTTCAGCGACAATCTTAGCGATGGTTGATTTTCCCGCTGCCGCTGGTCCATCAATTGCAATTTGTATGAAATTCCTCATTGATATCAGTCCTTAATTAGTATAATAAAAAGTAGAATGCCAAAACGCTAATAATAGCAAGTAATACTATAATCAACATTCCATCAAGAATTCTTTCTTTTTTTATTCCGATGCCTCGATTTAAAAAGCCAAGTTCTGGTAATGGCGGTAACTCAAAATCAGGAATTGTTGCTTCTACGGTTGTTTCAGGTAGAGGTGTTAATTCAAAAGATGGCAATAGCGCCTCAAATGTTGGTGCCATTGGTAGGTCAAAAGCAGGTAATTGCAGTTCAAGCTTTATTTCTACATCTGACAAATCAAAACTAGGAGTTTCCACCATTGGAGGTGATTGCGGCATTGGTGGTAACTCGATAATCGGAGTAATTTGCTCGAAGTTTAGGTCAGGCAGCGGTGATAATTCTGGAATAGCTGTGTCTAAAACCGATGTTTGAACCCTTGGGTCGGTGAAACTGGGATCTTTATCGAGATCCTCGCCTTCGGCAAAAAGTTGTTCCACATTCGCATCAAAAATTGATGGTTCATAATTTGAAACGGAATCTTTTTCATTACTGGTAATTTCAGCAAAAATATCAGCAAGGGAGTTTTGAGCACTCGCACTATGACCATCACCAGTACTTTCTAAATAAAAATCATCTTCATCGGTCAAAACATATTCTGTTGGTGCTGGTGTTTTCAATTCTGCGGCAAGTGATTCAGCCAACTCTAGTTGCGCCCTCATCTCACGGATCAACTTTTCTTGAGCTTGCATTTGTGCCCGTAAGTCAATTTCTAAGCGTGAAACTTGTATAGTATCAGAACTATTTGTAATTGACTTTGTTTCTTCATCTACAGGAAGATTAAATAAGTTATTGTGCGACCCGTAATAATGGGTCGGTCTTGTTTCAACTTCAGGCAATTCTGATAGTGAATCAACATATTGGTCAGAATGTTCCAAATTAATTATTGGTGACTTTGGATCGCTGTTAATAAAGGTATTAATAAGATTAGCAAAACGATTGATTTCGTGGTCATTAAATTTTTCATAGCTGACTTTTGTGTGCTCGATTCTTGTACTTAATTTATTAGGATCGCGTACATCAAAAGACTTCAAGGTCGTATGATTCTTGAAGTAAGCTTCTCTTAATTGATCATTTTTGAGCTTTTGTAACACGTGCTGGTACTCCTTTTACGGCATGCGAAAAATGGTAAATTTCTTATTATATTGTTAGTATACCACATTTTTTACAAAATTTGTATATTGTATTTGATTTTTAATTGATTTTTTGCAAAATTTAACCTATAATAGATAATAGTATATGTTTTAGGAGGAGTTACAATGGCAAAATTTTCAGTAGTAGTAAAAGATGAATGTATCGCTTGTGGGGCTTGTGGCGCTATGGCACCAGATATTTTTGATTTTGATGATGAAGGATATGCGATCAACGTCTATGGTGGCGATGATAACACTGGAACAATAGCATTTCCCGAAGAAATGAACGACGATTTAATTGATGCAGCTGAAAGTTGCCCGACAGAGGCAATTAAAGTTGCTGATGCACCATTTGCTTAGAAATTATTAACGGTTCATCGGTAGTGCAAGAATAATCCAGTGAATTATCCACATTCATAACTTGCAACGCATTTTCTGTAGTGAACCAAACTACAAAGTATTTTATGAAGATGCAAATTTATTTGCTTTAGTTATTGATGGGGTGCAGCTACAAAACAATTAATTAAGGAGTATTTTAATATGAAAATCACTATGTTAGAACCAATCGCAATTGCATCAGAGGTACTAGAAATCTATGCGGAGAAATTTCGTGCACAAGGTCACGAATTCACAGCTTACCCAAAAGATACTGACGAGACGGTTCAAATCGAGCGTGCAAAAGATTCAGACGTAATCATTATCGCGAATATGCCACTTTCAGCAAATGTTATTAATGCTTGTGACAATTTAAAATTTATCAACGTTGCATTCACCGGTTTCGACCATGTAGCAATTGATGCAGCAAAATCAAAGAACGTTGCGGTAAGTAACGCTTCCGGATATGCAACTGTTTCAGTAGCAGAGCTTGTAATTGGATATGCAATCATGATGCTTCGTCGTATTCCACAAACTGATATAAAATGTCGTGAAGGCTTAACGAAAGACGGCTTAGTCGGATTTGAATTAAAAGGAAAGAAAATCGGTTTAGTTGGTTTAGGAGCAATTGGTTTTGAAACAGCACGCCTATTCAATGCTTTCGGATGTGAAATCATCGCTTATGATCCACACCAACCAACATCAACACCAGATTATGTAAAATTCACAACACTAGAAGAAGTTTTATCGACCTCTGATATCGTATCACTTCATTGCCCGTTAAATGATTCAACGAAGAACCTCATCAGCAAAGAAAACCTTGCGTTGATGAAAAAGGATGCTTACTTAATCAATTCAGCACGTGGATCAGTCGTTGATTCAGTGGCGTTAGCGAACGCATTAAATAACGGTGATATTGCTGGAGCAGCAATTGATGTATTCGAAATCGAACCACCACTAGCAACAGACCATGTTTTATTACATAGTAAAAATACAATCGTTACGCCACACATTGCCTTTGCTTCAAAAGAATCAATGGAGCTACGTGCAGAAATTATCTTCAACAGCTTACAATCTTGGTTAGATGGAACGCAAATTAATAAAGTAATTTAATATTTACTAAAACAGGAAAACTCCTTTTTGATGGGGAGTTTTCCTGTTTTCTACTAATTCTTGTTTAAAATAAGTCATTATTCGGAAACAATTTGCGAGTTAGACAAGGAAACGAAAATCGTGACTCACCAAAAGTGGTAAGGTAGATTTAAAACGATGATGTATAACTTGTAAAGACAAACAAATCAAGGATTATTTTAGATAATAATTAGTATAACTAGATAATTACCAATAATTGCCTGTTTTAGAACAAAAATCACTTAATGTGTTCTCATAAAGAACTTTAAAATTTATTTTATAAAATTAGAAAGGGAATACAAAACAATGAATGAATTACTACAGGGTCACTACAGACGGACGTAGTTATTTTTTTTCGTTATCTGTTAGCTTTTCAATTATTGTTATAATAGCGACAATAATGCCGAATATCCAAAACAGTTCTTGTAAAGTTTCCATAAACATCACCTACCCCGTAAGAGATAGATTTAAAAGTTACGCCACTTGGTAGCTCCGATTATGATT
>JGI990J12352_1000160_pt1 | contig 15697 bp, 16 predicted proteins | sample Intmic4MA4BA4MSA_FD_12352 | JGI IMG/M metagenome (IMG submission 12352) | reverse complement strand
AAAATTAAAATCGTTTAAATAACCTTTAACTATTTTAGTAATTCCTCGTAGGTTGTATCCAAAACTTTTACAAGAACCTTAAGTTCGATATCACTGATAAATCTAGTACCTGCTTCCAATTCTTGAACCTCATTTTTATTGACATCCAAGCCTGCTAATTGCAACATTTCAGCAAATTTTCGTTGCGATGGTTTTCCTTTTAAACCTTTTCTCAAACGGGCAATATTTTTACCCGCAAGATTACAACTTCCGTCTTCTGCTCTATTTCTGTACATAGTAATTCACCTCAATTCATCTCTTGACATATAGTGATTGTCTCCAGCTTGATTATAAGACAAATAATGACTTTTGTAGACACTTATTACATGTCAACAAAGGCGAGTGTTTTCTATGTTGGTTATAGGTTACAATAAAAAAACTTTATAAGTCGATTTTCCAATCAATTCATAAAGTCATTCATATATGATTTAACTACAAAATAATGGTGGAATGTTAGAGTTCTTAACTCGACAAGGTAGGGAGTTTAGAAATGTTATCAGTGTTATAATGCAAAGCATTTTCCAATTTACAAAAACGGTGTTAGTTAGCGCCAAAAAAATATTGACTTAGAAACACTTAAAAGGTGTTTAGTCTAAAAAATTAATGGAGTAATCGAAAGGATTGGTTAGATGCTCAGAAGAAAACATAGAAGAAATAGGAATCAAAGGAATTTATTCAGTTTCCTTGTTTTAGTAATCATCATTGGCATTTCATTTTTGCAGATTAACAATGGATTTAATCACTACTCGAACCAGTACGTGGAACAAGCAAACGTAATACGAGTAATTGACGGTGACACAATTTTAGTCAATTTATCGGGTATAGAAGAACGAGTTCGTTTTATTGGTGTTGATGCACCCGAAGTTGGTGAATACGGATCTGATCAGGCAACAGAATTTGTTCAAATGCAAATTGACAGTGTGGGCGGTATTGTTTGGCTCACAGGTTCAGGAAATGACCGTGACCGATTCGGAAGATTAAGGCGTTATGTTTGGTTAGCATATCCAACAAGTGAATCAATTTCGTTTAATCAGATGTTGATCGACAATGGCTATACGGAGATGTGGGAGTGATGAAATTGAAAGATTGCTTTGAAAAACAAAAAACGGCAGGAACAGCAGGGATATGTGCGAGAATTTGTTCCAGTGGCAGGAAATAAAATTATCCAGTTTCCGCCAATTCAAAAAAAGACTAAAGAGGCGGGAGAGTAAATGAATGGAAAAAAGACCAAAAAAAATAAAGAAGTGATAGGAAAGGGTAGACGAATTCAGGTGAGGGATCGAAGTCTTTTAATTCGTTGGGGTATCTTTGTCGCATCACCGCTTATTGCTTTGTTGACATTAGTACAAATATTTATAACATTCCCAGCCATCCAAGCGGAAAATGTTGGTGTTGGGAATTTTATTTTGCCGATAATTTTGTCAATCTCACTAATCATACCTAGTATTGTAATACCAATTGTGGTAATAAAGCGTTCAATTGAAAAAAGTGGTTTTTTTTTCAAATTGTGGAAGTACTATCGACTTGCCAAATATTTATATGACAATGATTATGTTATTCGTAAAAAAAATACTGGTCAAGGGAATCCGGAAAGAATTAAATTCCCACCAGTTTATTACTTTCAAGGTCGGGATGTTGATTATTTTAGGTTTGAAACGGGAAATAAATTTCATGAAAGATTTCAGGGAATAGGTGCGGAATTAGAAGGTGTTTTTTTGGCAGACTTAATATCTATTGACCATCAACGCGGTTATATTATCTATAAGCTATTGGTTGATTCAGAAACAAAACGTTTGAACTTTGAAAAAACATCAATAAAAGATGGCAAGATCGAATTTATGAAAGGCGTTGTTTGGGATTTTGAAAATATGCCACATATGTTAATTACTGGCGGGACAAATGGTGGAAAAACATATTTTGTTTACACACTGATTAGGCTCTTATCAAAAGTTGGACGTGTCCACTTATCAGACCCCAAAAACTCTGATTTAACATACTTAAATAATTTTGTGGCTTTTAAAGGTGCAGTTGCTGTTACTGAGGATGAAATACTTGCAAGGGTAGTTGATGCGGTTGAATTAATGGAGAAAAGGTATCAGTACATGAATGAACACCCTGACCGAAAAATGGGACAGAATTATCGTTATTACGGCATGAAACCCGAGTTTTTTATTTTTGAAGAGTGGGGTGCTTTAGTTTCGGTATTAAGTACTCATGAAAATAACCAATTGTATAAAGGAATTGCACCACTTGTTCTGAAAGCGAGACAGGCAGGTGTATTTTTGGTTATCGTAACACAAAGGGCGGGAGCAGATGTTTTAAGGCCAATGGTTCGTGATAATTTAATGTGTAAGGTTTCGCTTGGTATTTTGAGCGATTACGGATACGATATGACTTTTGGCGAAGCGAGTAAAAGGAAAAAGTTCATCAACAAATATGGAAAACTCGGGCGTGGGTATATTGATGTTGGTGAGGGAGTACCGATTGAGTTTTATTCGCCAATTGTTGACAATGGTTATGATTTTGAGGACTATTTCTCCTCAATGCCAGAGATGGAATATACCGATGTATCACACATTAAGTTACCAACAAAGGATTTATCACCTCAAGAATATTATACTCGTGAAAGAGGTGTTTTCTAAAAATGAACAAAAAGGAGGAAAAAATGTGAACGAAAAAATGATTTATCTTGACATGGATGGTGTTTTAGCTAATTTTCCTAAAGACGGTGCGGGTACTTATCGTAATGTTGGTTTTTTTGAAAGACTAGAAGTGATTGAGGAGGGTTGTACAATTTATACTACGTTAAAACGTCTCGGGTATCCAGTGACTGTGCTAACAAAATGTCCTGATTTGTCACACTCGAAAAGTGAAAAAACAGTATGGTTGGAAAGAAAACTACAGCTACACACAGGTGGCGTGAAAGTTATTTTTGTCAGTGAAGAAAAAAAGAAAAGTGATGCTATTGGCAGAAAAGCCCAACTACAATCAACAGACATATTAATTGATGATTACAATAAAAATTTAGTGGAATGGCAACGAGCAGGTGGAACGGCGTTAAAGTTCTTAAACGGGCAAAATGACCCTAAAACTTGGTCTGGAATTAGCGTGAAAAATATTCATGAACTTCTTGAGGTGTTGCGGTAATTGTTGCGTTTAAAAAAAGCTATAAAAATGCCACTTACAAAAAAGTGATGATAAAGGACGAGTGGTTAGTTATTTAATTGTTAATGCTAGACCTATTGTTTTAAGATTTTGTTAAAAAGGAAAGAGAAAGAAAAAAGGCGGTGTGTGAAATGATGAAGTATTATTCAGTACCTGAAATGGTTAAAGAATTAACAGAATTTAGAAAGTCAAAACAACAAATTTATCAATTAATTAAAGATGTAGAAGATAAAACACCGCATAGATTCGGACGTATGTTTTTAGGTAATTACTATCGTAAACATCAACGCAAACAAAAAGTAGTATCTGAACGTGATTTAGTGATGTTGAAAAAAATTCTTGAAAAAGAAGCTCAAGGAGTGCAAAGGGGAACATTAATACAGCATGTATATGGAAGTGATTAAAATTTTTAATTAATGATTTTTGATTAAGGTTTTAAGGAAGCAAATAAAGGAAAAGATTTTGGCGTAACAAGTGGATGAAAATGGATTAACCCGAAGAAAACGGAAAAGCGAGGATTCCAAGCTAAAAAGACCAGTAAAGGTTTTATGTTTTAAATCGCGGTGAAGTATCACCACCAAAGAGCAACGAAGTACCACCGCTTGCGGTGCGTTAGCACCGCAAAAGCGTAAGAGGTACGAGTGTCTGGGCGATTTTGAGTGTAAGAGATACGAACATAAGTGATTTAAAGCATGGAAAAAACCTTATTGGAGCATCTTTTTACGCTTGGGATCCATTGACTAAGACCCCGTTGAGTAATACGGGGTATGACAATTTACAAAAAACACGATTACAGCCAATAGTATCAGTGCTTTAGAGGGTGCGACAAAATGGACTGTCCTTGTCGCAAAAAAAAAGAGGATGAAATGATAATGGACGGAAAAGAGCTTAAAGGTTTAAGAAAACGTCTGGGATATAGTTTGCGTGAATTTGCGGAAAAAATAGGTCTATCAAAAGATATGTTAAATAGGTACGAAAAGGGTGTAAAAAAAATTCCAGAGGAAGAAATGGTAAGAATCAAAAAGAGAATGCGAATGATTGTAGATAATGAAAAACTTGACTTGCAAGTCAAAGTAGATTATTTAAAGCTGACCTTTTTTGATGTATCAGCCAAAAGGCTCGTTGAGCAAGTACTCGGTATTGATGAAAAGTATTTCAAACGTGAAAAGTCAAAACAAAACAATTATGATACGCGCTATACTTGTGGTTCAATTGTTGTAATGACCGAGGAAGATGGTAATAAAGAAGAAAAAAGACAAGGAACTCTACTCGAACTAACGAGTGTGGGAATTACAGAGTTTGAAGAAGTTCTTGAGGAAAGGGGCGAGACCTTAGAGCGATGGTTGCGCGAAATCTTTGAACCTGAACATTATATACAAAACGGTATATACAGCAAAGTACACTCTACGCGAATTGACCTTGCGATTGATGAAATGTGGAATGAGGGTGGGACTAACTTTGACATTGAATTGATTGATAAAAAATACAAGCAAGGATTGGTAAATACCACCCTAAAAAAATATACGCGCATCGAGGGTCAAAAAAATGGCAAAAGTACGGGAACAACAATCAACTTCGGCGGTCGTGGTCAAGATGGGCTATGTATTAGAATGTATGAAAAGCGTTTGGAGCAGGCGGTAAAGAATAATATAGATGAAAGAGAAGAACTGGAAAGAAGTGGTATTTATAATCGTTTTGAATTAGAATGTGGCAAAAGGGTGAATGCTGGAATATTCAAACGCTGGCTAAATGGTGAAGATTTATTAGAAATAGCGATCGGATTACTACTTACAAATATTGAAGTGTATGATGAAAATGAAAAGGGTGAACTTACTGGATGCGAAGAATGGTATGGGTTGTTTGGTGACTGGAAAACTATAAAAACAACACAAACGAACTCGCAAACAAATCTTGAAAAGACGATGTCTTGGATAGAAAAGGGTGTAGGTCAAAGCTTGAGGTACATAGCTGAAAGTATTGGTAAGCAAGCGACACTAGAATGGCTGTCAAACTGTATTGACGAAGCCAAACTATCGCCCCGAAGAGAAAAACAATTGCTTAAAGAAAAAGTGATGGTTGAGGAAGCGAGGAAACGAAGAATAAGAGAAATGACCAATGGTGAAAGTGGTACGGGTGAATTAAGCCCAGTAATTGGTGAATTTGTATTGCGACAAGAAGAAATAGAATTTGAGGAAATAATGTATGATGAGCCTTATGTAATTGGCTAATAAGGATGTGTGAGTATGACGTTTGGAGAAATGATTGAAGAATATGGATTCACTTCTTACACTTCGCAAGTGTTCCAGAGAAGAATAAGCGAGACGAGTTTATTGGTGATAGAGCGAAGAATGTTGTCTGAAAGGGGTGAGGTTTATGATTTTTATAAAGTTAAAACTGGTCGGATTCCAGAAATAAAAATATATTGTGATGCAGAAGAGGAGTTTCTTTTAATAAGTCGTGTTCAAAAATTCTTTGCTTTTATAAAAGAAGAAAAAGCTAAAAAAAGATTACAACCATACGGTGGAAGTATGGTTGAGTATCAAAAACATTTAAGGGAACGAAAAGAAGTAGAAAAGCGAAGAAAGGAAAAAAAAGAGCTTTCGGAGTGTTGGAAAATGATATCAAATAAGCTTGAACTAGTAAATAATGAGAATGAAAGGCGTAAATATGATCCTAATCAAATGAGAATGAAAATTTGAAAATGGCGGTGGTCGAAGTGTGGTATATAAATATTCTTAATCAAAAACATTACGAAGAAACGGGTGAATATCTAGTTTTCCTGTATTGTGTTGGCGAACGATTTGATGATGTTTTGGATTGTCTGTATACAAGCGACATCAGAGATTTACGGATCGTATCTTATGAATTGCCGTTTGAATTGAAATCTAATGGCTATGAAACGTTATGTAATTTACAAGAAAAGGGTGCTTTACTATATCGCCTTGGTCAGATGCAGGGGACACAATACGGTTTAAGATTTAAAGAGCTTTGCGACCATTTTTATCCAGGCGAGATTGAAAAATATATTATGTATTATGAAACGATAAGGTGGTTAAGTGTTGCAAATTACAAACAACTACTAAAAATATTGGTTGAAGCGGATTACATTTCTTATAGATTTGTATTTCGCTTTTTTGATTTCCAAAAATTTTTGGAAACAAACGAGGAATTTTGTACAGAAGTGATTGAAACGTTGGGTGTTGGTTTTACAGAGTTGCTTGTCCAGCGGGTTAAAGAAGGTGAATTCTATCAATATTTAAATTTTGAAGAAATTACATCATATTTAAAAGATATATTAAGGGTTCTCGAAACGCCAGTAGGCTTTTTCATAAGTGAACACCACTTGTTTCTTTTAAAAAACGAAAGTGGTGATCTTGAATTTTATACAACAGAAATAATGGCTTTAGTTGAAAAGAAAAAGAAAGCGAGAGCGGTGTAAATGTTGATCTTCGTGTCGTTATCTAAGGGGTTGGTTGAATGAGTTTTAAAATACGAGATCCTCCCTAAAATTAAGGGGTTGCAAAGTATAAACAAATGGTAACGAGAAAGAACATAGGTGTAATGATGTTAGAAAGGTGACTTTGTTAATTTTTGAAAAGCAAACAAGAGGAGAAAAACAATGCGAAAAAAAAAGAAAAAAGAAGTGGCGCGTGTAAAGTTGCCGAGTGAAAAAAAGATTAAGAAGAAAAACAAAAGGGACGAACCTTTGAACCCTAGAATGGTCAGTAAGCGAAAGGCGAATGCGATTGTTTGGGTTTTGGTTTTAATACTTCCAACGCTCGTTTTAATTGGAACAATCAGGACGTTTGGCGTTTTAGGACAGCTAAGCGATTTACAAGTCAGGGTGGAAACAATGCGCGTGAGCGAACGTAACGAAACAAATGGAGCTGATGTATTAGATATAACATTAGTAACTCATGTGCTGGATGTGTTTGTTCCGATGTTTATGGATTTGGATATGAGCAATAGACAAGCTATCGAACGGCGTAGCTCTGAATTATCAAACTTTGCGAATTTCGATGTTGGGGCAATAACAGTGGGTACAGACAGCGATTTAAGACGTACGCTTTTTTATTACGACCTGATATCGGTAAGAAGTAGTGGGACACACTTCCTCGCAAGTTATCGTGTTGAGTATCGGATTCAAGGGCAGGAACATAGTTTGCTTGGTGGTGGTGTAACTGCTGTTGTGTTAAACATTCCTTTCGTTGTTGAGGGTGGAGTAGTGACAATTGTTAGTATGCCTTACTTTACTGCTAATCTTCAAATGGTCAGTGGTGAAGCAGATTTTGATTTTTCGATTGTTAGTGATACAAGCCTAGAAATGAGAGAAAGGCGTGATTCGATTTCGTCTTTTTTGCCAACATTTTTTGAAATGTACGCAAGAAGTGATGAGGCGGAATTGAGTTTATTCATGAGTGAGCCAATTTTAATGGGTGGTCGATTCAATTTAGCTTCTGTTGATGTATTGAACGCCAGATTTAGAGCGGTGGGGCAGAATGTAATGGTTCAGGTATCGGTAACGTTTTATGATATTGGAACTGAATTTTTTCATACAGTACCTTTTACCTTAATCATGGAACAACAAACCAACTCGTGGTTTATTTTAGAGATGTACCATTTATTTATAGACTAATTTTAAAAAAATAAAGGTAAAGAAAAAAGGAGTGAAAGTTATGGGAACAGAAGTATTAAATGAATTTATGAGAACGGATTTTCTTGTAATTATAACAATAGTAACGCTGTTTGTGGCTGTGAAACTATTTTTGGCTCAACAGTTTCCTAAAATGATTGGGGTACTCATTGCTGGAAGTTTATTAGCGGGTTTTGCCGCTGGTTGGAATTTCAGACCAGTAGTCGAATGGATTTTGGGGTTAGTCGGGATAACAGTTTAAAATGTATAAAGGGTGGAGGTGTTTATCGTCTCCACTCTTTTTACTTTAATGAAAGGTGGAAAGACAATGGAAGTGGAAAGGTGTTACGATTATTCAATAGGTTTAAACACTCCTTATTGGGTGCAAGAGTGGCGGAATAAAAGAGGGGAAGTGGTCTTTAGATTCAATACACCAAAAGAAATGTCATTTTTTGTAGTCTTTTTAATTGCTTTGTTTGTTAAAGTTGTAATTCACCAAAATACGCCAATTTTTGATATTTTAGCGAATATGACATTTCGGGCTTCGTTGGTTTTGTGGTTTTTTATACCACAACAGGTAGCTAGAATTTATTGTGAGTTTGAACCAGATGGTAAGAAGATGCACGTATATTTGAGTGATATGCTCCGTCATTATTACTGTTTTGTTTTTAATAGCAAAGGAATATACAACGGTGTACGAATAGGGAATACAGTTGATGTGATGGTTTTTGAAAAAACAAATCTTTAAGAGAGGGTGTACAAAAAGATGAAAGGAAAATTTAAATATCCAGTTGAAAAAAATTCAGGAAATTTGTTATTAACAGAACAAAAGGAAGTTGTCGCTTTGTATAAAGTTCAAAGTTTGAGTGTTGCGATAATTGATGAAAAGAAAAAAAGAGAAATCAAAGAGAGTGTTGGACGGATATTGCGTAAATTTGCACCGCACAAGGACTTTGAAATAGCGCTCGTTCCAAAAGATTTTCGCTTGACCGAAAAAGCTAGAGATATGTCAACAGCGTTAGCGGATGAAGCAAAAGAAATGGGTGAGTATGTTTTAAATCATATGGTTCAAACGTTAACAAATGAAATGGAAATCGTGTATAACTATGAGTGGATAGTCAGCGTATGGCTAAAACAACAACAGGTTGCATTGAATCCGAAAGAGGGGGTGAAACGAAAGGTAAACGAAGTAGTTACAAAGGTTGTCAACGGGTTAGGTTATGAGTATGAAGATGATGAAAGTTGGAAAACAGAGTATAGTGCCGAAGAAGCTGAATTGTACCAGATATTATCACCAGTGCGCGCCAAACGTTTAACTGATGAAGAAACGTTTTATTATCAACGGTATCAATTTTTAAGACATACAAAACACGAGTTTGGCGAAGTAGTCGCAAATCGTCATATTTTCAATGTAACTGATTCCGTAATCGAGAATGCGGGTGAGGGTGTTTTGCGTTTAAAAACACCTTATGGGGATAGTTATATGTGCGTACTACCAGTCGGTAAATCGCCAGTGACGTGTAATTTTCAGTATATTGCTGAGAAAATAACACGGATGAATTACCCAGTAGAAATGCGTATAAAGGCAGAATTTGCGGAAATAAATGGAGTTAGTGGTTTAAAAGGGCAAATGGTACGTTCAAGGGTGCGGTCAAGAAACATCATGAACGAAGCATCAAGTAGTGGTAGTACGCAACAAGATCGGATAATTGACGGCATGAACTCATTGGTAGATTTAGAAAAGAAAATTGGTAATAAAGAGCCGATTATAACTTATGGAATGTATTTGATCATATCAGCTAGTACTAAAGAGCGGTTGGAAAGGCGTAGGGCTTTAACTCTGACTTCTTTCGAGAATGCAAAAATAGAGGTGAGTAGAGCCTCCTTTGATCAGCCGTATCTTTTCCAGAACACGCTTTTGGGTGTCAAATTAAATATGATAACGAAGCGGTGGCAACATGTAGTAACGGCAAAAGGCTTGAGTGAACAAATGCTTTTTGCAACAACATCGGCTGGTACAAACACTGGCTTTTACTTAGGACGGATCGACACAAAGGTTGGGAAATGGGATTCACTCGCAGAAGCGGTGACAGGTAGTCGTAATGTCGTCCTCTTAAATCAGACCTTAGCCAATAAAGAGGGGATCGCTGGAAAAGCATCGAAGAATCCACATATGTTGATTACTGGCGCAACAGGTTACGGGAAGTCTTATCTTGCGCAAAAATTGTTTATCCAAGCCACTTTGTTGGATTTAAAAACTTTGTATGTCGATCCGAAGAAAGTAATAAGGGGATATTATACTGAATGTATAAATAATCCTATTTTTAGAAAAAAATATCCTCTACTAGTTAGGCATTTAGAAACGTTTAATTATGTAACATTAGATGCGAAAGATAAAAGAAATCATGGTGTTCTTGATCCAATTGTAGTCTTAGAGCCGATTGATGCGATTGAAACGGCGAAAAACATGATTACATACTTGTCCAGAGCTGTAGACACTTCAATTGTGCAAAGAACTGCGATTTCAAAAGCTGTTAAAAAAGTTGTTGGAGCGAGAAGTCGAGGGGAAAAGGTTGGCTTAAAACACGTTGTTAAAATATTGAGAAATAGTTCCGAGAAAACTGTTTCAACCTTTGGGGAGTATTTGTTTGAAGAAATTGACGGTTCAATTCTGGACTTGGCTTTTTCAGATGGAAAAGTAAAAGGGCTAAGTTACGAAGAACGTGTAACAGTGTTAGAGATATCAAATTTAAAATTACCAGATAGTGGTATTGAAAATATATCGGATCACGAGCGTAATTCGGTGGCTTTGATGTTTGCATTAGGAAGTTTTTGTATGCGGTTCGGAGAAATGAACCCAGACGAAGATACGATAGAATTTTTTGACGAGGCATGGGTTTTGATGAAGTCAACGGAAGGGAAAAGAGTTGTAAAATCAATGAGACGCGTTGGACGTTCCATGAACAATATGTTGTGTGTGATTACACAATCGGTTAATGATTTGGATGAAGATGATGATACAACGGGGTTTGGTACAAAATTTGCGTTTTATGAAGAAAATGAACGTGAGGATATCCTGAAACATATGCATCTAGGAACAAGTAAAGGAGAATTAAGATGGCTTGACGATATGATAGCGGGGCAATGTTTGTTTAAGGATACATCTGGCAACTTAAACCGAATTACAATCCACGAATTAATGCCAGGTCTCCATGAATTATTTTCACCAATGAAAGATACCAAGTCGAGTGTTATAGAAAATAAATACGCAGGGTAAGGGAGTGAGAAAATGTTAGAATTATATCCGTTTTTGGTCGAAAGAATCCGCGGGAACGTAGGAGCGCGTATAGTGGGTGGGTTCTTTTTTGGTGTTCAAACGCTTTTTGTACATCTCCCTTATGCTATTTTTCTTTTTCTCGTTGAATTCTTAAGTTTGTTTCTTCGGGTTATTGAAATGCCAATTGATGATATGCGCGAAAGTATTTTCGGTGCTTCACAAACTATTTTTAGCACTTTCACAAGAACTACAACGGTTGGGGTTGGTTCGTTGTTCGGGGCGGTTTTGATCTTTGTTGTGATTCGGTTGACTTATCTTTTCTTTTTTGGCGATGGGGGTTTTGGTAAAGAACTTATAAGAGTGTTGGTGTTAGTTATCTTCATGTTTGCGTGGTTCGGAACTGTTACTATTGGTGGCGTTCGGATGAGTGGTGGTTTGGCGTTTGTGAGAACTATTGATACAGTCACTGATTTCGTTGTCGAGGGTATGGTGTTTTCCCTTGGGGAAGATGATGCGGTGACAGGGGATAACATGAGTGATATTTTAGCATCACAAGTTGTTAGACCAATTTTTAATTTTATTAATTCTGGTTCTTATAGCGGGTGTTACGTCTTTGGTGGAAGTGATGAGGGCGGGGGTTGTTTGGATATGTCCGAAATAAGATCAAGCGATCAACAAAGGTATGTTGATCGGATAGCGAGCAATAATCCTTTCGTTCGATTAAATTTCTTACGTGTAATACCCTCTTTTGTAGCTGTAGTTATAGGAATTGTTGATTTGATTTTCACTACGGTGATGTTGGCGTTTGCGCAGTTGATTAGGGTTGGTTCGGGATTACTTTCAGTAGCGTTGTTTGCCGTCGTTCCGGTCGCTGTGATGGCATCTTTCGTTCCAGCTTTTGCGGACTTTGTTTTTAATGTGGTTAAAAAGATGGTTGGTTTATTATTTGTGCCAGCGTTTGTAATTTTTTTAATGACTGTTCTTTTTTTCATAAATCAACAAATAGATATAATAATAATGGGAAGAGTGCATGTGCTAGATCTTGGACCTATTACTCCATCACTCGAAGTAGGAATGAGAGCCATTTCTTTGGTTCTAAGGATAATATTACTGTACTTTTTGTGGGTGTATAGAAATTCGCTATTGTCACTTCTATCGAATGGAAAAGTTAATAGTTTTGGGGCAACGAAGTTGGGAGTGGGGGGAAAGAAAAAGGCAAAGCAAAAAGAAGTACAACAACAAGCGCAAAATCAACAAGAGCAAGAATTCGGAGAAAAGGCTACAGACAAACTCGAGTTGGACACTTTCAGTGAGGCGGAACAAGAAGCTGTTATGGAAGCTGGAGAAATTGCTTATGAGAGTGACCGAGAAGCGGAAATGGAAAAAGCGGGAAAAGAAAGGCATAAACAAGATGGCATTATGTTTGAATCAGTGGAAGCTAGGTATGATCAAGAAATCGAAGATGCTTCATATGGTGGCATGATAATGACAATGCCTCATTATGGTAAACCGATAAAGACTGGTTTGGAAAGACGAAAAGATGATCAAGATCCTGAAGGGCTAGAAACGCAACAAATTGCACTTGAAAATAGTTCAACTGAACAAAATCAAAATAATGATATAACGCATGATACGAGAAGTGATGTTAACAGCAATGTTGAAGTGGAGACTAGAGGTGAAAGTCAAGGAATACAAAACTTTGAAGTGGAAACTAGGAACGACAATCAAGGAATACAAAACTTTGAACTGGAAACTAGGAACGACAATCAAGGAATACAAAACTTTGAACTGGAAACTAGGAACGAAAGTCAAGGAATGCGAAACTTTGAAGTGGAAACTAGAAACGAAAGTCAAGGAATGCAAAACTTTGAACCGAAACAAGAAAGCTTAGAAATGGATGTCAGGGATGTATTAAACCAAGAATACCATCAAGGAGAGGCGGAAAGAAACGACTTTTTAAACTACTTGCGCGAGAATGGTTTAGATTATTGATGCGATAAAAAGGGTTGATGATAGAATGAAAAAAAAGATTAAGAAACTTTTATTAGGATGGGGGGGAATATCGGCGATTATGTTCGTGTTTATGGCGACTATAGTTGGGAATACGGATACAAATATGAATGTTGAGGTACAAGCACTTTGTGTAGCCGAGGAAAAAAACTATGAAATGTGGGAAAGTGCTATTGCGCGTAGCGGTGTTTTCGCAACTTACGGTGATGTTTTTGTTCGGTTGGCAGAGTATTATGAAATTGACCCAGTTTTGTTTGCAGCAATTGTTATGCACGGGACAAGGTGGGGGACAAGGGGGATGGTGCTTAACTCAAACAATCCAAACAGTTCAATGGGTGATGATTTGGTAGAGACGGGGACGTTAGAAGATGAGTTGCGGGTGATAGCGCAAATAATCGCTTATCATATTAACGAACGTGAAGCAACAACTCTTACAGTATTGCGTGATATATTCCCAACACCTGTTGCGGATGATGATTCTGATGCAGAATGCGACCCTGATGCAGATTATGATTATGATGTAGATTGCGACCCAACACCCCCAGATATTATTTGGTTGATAAGTATGGCATTAACAATAAATCAATTTGGCGGTTTAACGATGAATTGTGAGGTTGACGAAGGGGAATTCGGGATGCCGATTGATGACCCAATAGTTGTTACAAGTCCGTTTGGCATCCGAAGAGATCCATTCGGTTCTGGTTATGAAATGCATATTGGTATTGATTTTGGGCAACCAATGGGGTCGCCGATAAGAGCAAGTCTTGATGGTGTGGTGGTTTATATAAACTACTCGGATATTGGTTATGGAAATCAAATTATTATTGAACATGATGATGAATGGTGGACACAATATGCGCATTTAGAAGAAATATTGGTTGAAGTTGGGGACGAAGTGATTCAAGGTGAGTTAATAGCGACAATGGGGTCTACTGGTAATTCGACTGGACCGCACTTGCATTTTGAGATAAGGCGTTCAAAGTTTGGTGACCAACTTGATCCTGCGCCATTGTTAGGAATTCGATAGGAGTTGTAGAGAGTGATGAAGAAAATATTAATAGTTATCAGTATTCTTTTTGTCGGTTATATTGTGGTGGGGCAAATTATGAGAACTGACGAAGAAAATTCATTGAATGGTTATCCTGTGAATGGTGAAGTGACAAATCAACAAATAGTACAATCCCCACGACCAACAGCGGGAACACAACAAGAAGTACAAAATAATTCACAAGTTGAAAATGATCCGAGAGAAGTTCAAAATCAAAATGAATTGATAGACGTAATAAATTCTTTTATTAGACATTATTTTGATTGGAATTATGTTTCGGGCGGTAGGACACTAAGCGATTATGTTACGGAAGATTTTTTCGGTTATGTTCGAGAAGAATTAGGGGCAGAGTATGGAGATTTGCACGAGCACGGCGCAGAGGGTAGTGAAGTGTTTTTTAATCAGACGGCAGATATATTTGTTGAAGATTTAGTAATATTTGAAGCGATTGGTAATGGGCGTGCTCGTTTCGATGTGATTGTGGAGTTTAACGTTTATTATGATATACCGCCTATTGAGCCTTTTCGGCGTCATAATGTTTTGCGGTTAGAAATTATTAATGATGGAAATGGTTATTTGATTAATAGAATGACAAATGTTAAAGATATTTGGTAAAAAGATGAAAGAAAGGGCAGGAAAATGGAAATTGTGGAAATACGGAAAGCTCGCGGAAAGGACAAAAAAGTTTGTAAATTTTCCAGTAAGTGTAGGAAAGGTATTAATTTTGTAGCGAGAATTGTGATGATTGTGGCAGTTTTTAAAATGGTTTACGGAAATCAAATAACACCTGAATATATAGAATACGGGTTGGTGGAAACGTTTGGTGCTTTTATAGTACTGGTAGTTGTTTTTAGATCTGTAGTTTTTATGTTGAAAGGTTTGGATTTTAAAAAAACAATGTCAAGGGTGGAAAAGTATTTTCGGATGCAGTTTTTCTTTGATGTTTCTAATGTCATGTTATTAGCGTTATGGTTTACAGCTGTTAGTGTTGATTATTATAATTATGGATATCTATCGCTTAGGGATAATAATTGGTGGGGACTGATTTTGGGTCTAAATGTTTTGGCTTTGATGGGCATAATCTTGGAGGTCATAATAAGAATTGTTGTGGGTGTTAATATATTTATTGCTTACCGAAAGCGAAAAAATAGGTTTAGAGATTTTTGTTTGATCTACGAAGTGTTGCAAAGTTCAGATATAGAATCTTTAAACTTTGAGCCTGAATTGAAGAGAAAAAAGGAGCGATAGTAATGGAAGAAAAATACGAAATATGGAGAACAAGGACAGATGTGAAGTTTGGAATAGGGCATTTACATTATGTTTTTTTTGAAAGAATGGAGGAAATTGATGATGTAGAAAAGATATTTTCAAGTGATTTCTCAAAAGAAAAAGTTATAGGAATTTTTGAAGATACTGGAATGAGTTATGGATATAATCTCGAAGTTGGTAAAGGGTATTATGAATCTTTGGGGTTGTATGAAAATACTGGAAAGGATATTTCCGATACAGAGCAACTTAGTTTTAA
>JGI990J12352_1000159_pt1 | contig 15735 bp, 20 predicted proteins | sample Intmic4MA4BA4MSA_FD_12352 | JGI IMG/M metagenome (IMG submission 12352) | reverse complement strand
GCCAGAAACAGGAACAGGAACATCGGCTCGCACGTCATTATCTACATTATCCGGTGTAAGCGCCCTGGCCGCAAGCTCCGGCGCCAAATTCGAAGCACCCCAATTATCCAACACATTTCGCAAATTACTCTGACTTAATCGCGTATACACATTCGTCAAATTGTATCGCGCATCAGGAGACGTAGCACTCGCAAACAAGTCCCCAAACCCATGTACATGCTCCGTCATAATCAAGGTCGCATCACCCTCATTAGCAAGGACTCGCCAGATTATACCACGCGAATCCCTGAACGTCGATGTTAACCCAGGACTCGGCACATTCGGCCAATTTGGTGCTGGTGTTGGCGTTGGCGTTGGTGTTGGTGTTGGCGTTGGCGTTGGCATAGCTTCCGCCTCAGCAGCACCAAACGGCGCAGCACCCCAAAACTGATCCCAAACCCCACCTTCAGCGGACGGATTACGAACCGCATAACGCCAAGCTGCTTGCCGTTGTTCCTGCAAGCCATCGCCGATGTCCGCGCTAAACACCTCTATCATCGCAAACGCATCGGCGTCTACATTTGTAGTGCCTAGCATCGCAAACACGCCCTGCCATAGTAGAGAGACGATCAACAACGCAGAAACCACCATCGTAGACAACTTATACCGTCCACTGACCGGGTTTTGAAAATTACTCCACTTCTTCATCGGTACACACTCCATTTTTTCCTAGTATTTTCAACGGGTTTTTCTATTTTCTTACCACCCCACATATAGTGCCTTTGGTTAACCAAAGGCACTATATGTGAAAACGACTTAATAATCTCGACAAGATATAACATATTAGAAAAAATATTGACAAATCATTAAAGTTGTTGTATGCTAGTAGTCCCAATGCTTTTCGGGCTTTTGGAGTTGAAGTTTGCAGTCATCTTAAAGCAAAAAATGCAAGCCACATAAGCTCGCTTGCGACCGTTTTCACATATAGTTCCAATGGTTACCCAAAGGCACTAACTGTGCGCAAAATAAAATCATCAAAAAACCCTGAAATACCAATGCTTTCCAGGGTTTTTGTACCGTAGAAGTCTCGTTGCAAAGGTGAATACCTTCGGGAACGCGAAATTGTCTAATTTCTGCGTTTGATCTCGCATGATTTCTTTTACAAAAATAGACCGCACACCCTCTTTATTCTAGGGTGTGCGGTCTATTTCATGCTCTATCAATTCCGGGATTAACCACAGTTTGCTTCCATTAATATGCGTCAGTCCCGCTGCTCCCGGTTACGATGGCAATACCTGAGCTTGTTCCAAGCCGATTTGCCCCAGCTTCTACCATGGCCTTTGCACTCTCTGCATCTTTCACGCCGCCAGAAGCCTTCACGCCGATTTCTTGGCCAACAACTTTGCGCATCAGGGCAACATCCCCCACTGTGGCACCACCTGTAGAGAATCCGGTAGAAGTTTTCACGAAACCCACACCAACCATCTTACAAATGGCGCAAACGCGTATTTTTTCTTCATCCGTCAACAAACAGGTTTCGATAATCACTTTCAGTAACGCACGCCCTGAAATCGCAACCGCAATCGATTCGATGTCCTGCTTCACATAGTCCCAATCCCCAGATTTTATCGCACCAATATGGACAACCATATCTACTTCGGTCGCACCGTTCTCTACCGCTTCTTTGGCTTCAAACACCTTCGTTCTCGTCGTCGCAGCGCCTAGCGGAAACCCGACCACCGTACAAACTTTTACGCCCGAACCCTTGAGACAGTCCCGGCTCAGCGATACATAAGAAGGATTGACGCAGACAGACATGAACTTATTTTCCCGCGCCTCTTTACACAGACTTTTAATATCCGCCTCAGTCGCCACAGCCTTGAGCAAGGTGTGGTCCACTAACTTGTTCAAGCCCCCCAAAGATTCGCCCTGTTGCATTTCCTTGTAAACTTCATCCGTGATCCGTTCAATGAATAGATCTAAATCCTTGTTGTTCTCCATAAGTCTAATCTACCTTCCTTTTCATCGAGTTCATCGAGATTTTCTTGCCTTTCGTTGCAGAAAATAATTTGAGCACATACTTAATCTCTTTTGCAACATCATAAACTGTTTGCCCCTCCCCTGTCAATGGATAAAACAGAAGGAATTTTATAATCTTTTTAGTGCCTTCGCCAAAAACTCGCAACGTTTGAACGCTACACACATTCTGATACTATGTAAATCGCACGCGCGCCTTCGCTATTGCTTGGGCGCGCTACTTCTTCATTTTTCGTCCTTTTCTACGCCGTTTTCCTCTTCCGGCTGCTTGCCCCGGGGTAGGTCATTGAACGTAATATAGGTCTCTAACACCCGATACATGCCCCATGCTAACTCTTCTAACTGCTGCACCCTTTGATTTAGCTCTTCAATTTCTACTTTTTTCATGAAACATTTCCTCAGTTAATATAAATTATATTTGTAGTATACGCTATGCCTAACGAATTAAACGAACGATATTTCTACTTTCAAAAATTTTGAATACAGAAACGGCCCATAGAGCCCTTGCCCCACAGACCGCCTATTTTTTCGCTTCCTTTCTACCCCAAAAATACCTTGTAATTCTGCGTCAGATAATCCACACCCGAATAAACTGTGGTCCCCATGATAAGTGCACTCACCAGCACATCTACCGTAACACCCGGCACAATCGCCCAGCTATGGAAGGTGGTAAGCATTAGCGTAAGACCAACCATCGTCACCACTGTCTTCACTTTGCCGCTCACACCTGCTGCGATCACTGACCCCGATGCGGCGGCCATCATGCGTAGACCGCTCACAATGAACTCGCGCGCCAATATTACCATCACCATCCAAGCCGGCATCCGCCCCCACTGGACGAAAATCAAAAACGCCGCTGTGACCAAAAGCTTATCCGCAAGCGGATCCATAAATTTTCCAAAATTGGAAATTTGGTCATATTTCCGCGCAATATATCCGTCTATCCAATCAGTCGCTCCCGCTGTCACGAACAGGATCAACGCCGTAAGCTGAAAGCCCGCTAACGCCGCCACCATAAAGACAGGAACAAGCAAAATTCGTACCACTGTGATTTTGCTGGCTGTCGTCATCCTTTCATCTCCTCCTCTGCCAGAACTTCTCCCAGCAATTCGCCGTCTGTGATTTCTGTATATCGAACCCGATAAAACCGCCCTAAAACAAGCGGTTCGTCACCCTCCATCCAGATTTGACCGTCAACCTCCGGACTTTCTGCGTAACTGCGCCCGCATCCGATGCCCGTCTCAGGGTCGAAGCCTGTACACAGGGCTATATCCTCGCTACCTATACGGCTTTCATTAAATCGGTCCAACACCAGGGCTTGTTGGTTCATTAGACGCTCTGCCCGTTGCTCAGCCACTTCCGCCGCCGGGCGGCCTTCCATCTCGGCCGCAGGGGTGCCCTCTTGCGGGGAGTAGGGAAACACACCTACTCGCTCGATCTGAGCCGTTTCCAGGAACATTGCAAGTTCCGCAAGCTCCGCCTCCCCTTCCCCCGGAAGGCCTGTAATCAGGCTGGTACGCAGAACCAGCCTCGGTATCTCCGCACGCAACTTCTCAAACAGGGTTCGTATCTCTGCACTTGTGGTTCTCCTGTTCATCGCAGTTAGAATTTTATCGCTGATATGCTGGATGGGAATGTCCAGATATTTCACTACTTTCTCTGTGTCGCGGATGGCGTTGATTAGTTTCCGGTCAACACCGTCCGGGTACAGATAGTGCAATCTGATCCAACAAAGCCCCTTTATCTCTGCCAGCGCTTTTATCAATGCCGTCAGCCGACGCTCGCCATACAAGTCTTTGCCGTACTGCGTGATATCTTGCGCTACCAAAATCAGCTCACTCACGCCGCTCTCTACCAAGCTCCTTGCCTCTCTCAGTAGGCTTTCCATGCTTCTTGACCGAAATTTGCCACGCAGACTCGGAATGACGCAGTATGCACAGCAGTTGTCGCACCCCTCCGCAATCTTCAGATAGGCCGAGCCTTGCGCATCGACGATAACACGTTCGCGCGCTTCGAGCGGTGCGTCAATATCGCCGAAACGCATGACCTTTTCGCCCGCCAGCACCTGCGCTACAGCCTCCACAATCTCATGATAACTTCCGGTGCCCAGAACACCGTCTACCTCTGGCAGTTCGTTGAAAATCTCGTCGGCATAGCGCTGGCTTAGGCAGCCTGTGACAATGATTCGCGCCAGACGCCCCTGCCCCTTCTGCTCCGCCAGTTCCAAAACGTGCTCAATCGCCTCGGCCTTTGCCGCGTCAATGAAACCACAGGTATTCACAATCGCTACCTCGGCATCCTTTGTCACTGTTTTGTGACCCGCCTCGGTTAAAAGGTGCAACATTTCCTCTGCATTGACTTGGTTTTTGGCACAGCCTAACGAGATTAATTGTATATCTGCCATTTTACTGCTCCTCTATGGTCGCTTTATATCTCGCAAATCCAGCGGAAATTTGTTCCCAATTAAAACCGCGCCGCACTAAGGCGTCCGCTATTCGCTTTTTCTCTTTCTGGTCGGGCAACTCGCCTCTCAGCTTCGCGCGAATGAAATCGTCCAGCTTATCGTTGCTTTCCGGCAAGGCTTGCAAAGCCTCCTCCCAGCGCTCTTTTTCGATCCCGCGCCGCCAGAGTTCCTGCTCTATCCGCCGCCGCCCATAGCCTTTGGCACTGTAGTGCTCGACCACCATGACTGCGTATTGCGCATCGTCTATCAGCCCAATCTCTTCCATGAAATCGGCGACAGATTCAGCGGCGGATTCCGCAACGTCTTTTTCTTTGAGCTTTTTTACCAGCTCACGCCGACTCATGGCGCGGCGGTCTAAGATTTGGTAGGCCTTTGCTTTGACCGCTTGCAGGTCACTTGCCGCTTCGATTTCCTGTATCTCCTGCTCTATCAATGCTTTGCCCGGATACAGGTAGAACTGACCCAGAACACTCTCGCTGACTTGCAGACTCCTACCGTCGTCTAAATGGATGAAATGCTGCCCCTTTTTCTTCCCGGGCTTTACGCTTGTGACAGTCATTATTCGTCATCAAACTCCTCTGCTGTCACATCTACCGCACGGCCTGCCGCTTTGGCGGCGATCTTTGCCTGAGGCGTCATAAGCTTCTCGGCGTTTTCACGTATCGCGGCCTCAATCTTATTCGCTTCTTCCGGATTTGCCTTGAAGAATTTCTTCAGGTTGTCCTTCCCCTGGAAGCGGTTTTCGCCCACGGTGTACCATGACCCGCCTTTGTCAATTAGCTCAAGCTGTACACCGAGATCTACAAGCTCACCCACCTTGCTGATCCCTTCTCCGTACATGATGTCAAATTCCGCTTCCTTAAACGGCGGCGCCACTTTATTCTTGATAACCCGAACTCTTGTACGGTTCCCGACCATCTCGGTACCGTTCTTCAAGGTCTCAATCCGCCGCACGTCCAAGCGCACACTGGAGAAATATTTTAAGGCTCGTCCGCCCGGCGTTGTCTCCGGACTGCCGTATGTAACGCCGATCTTCTCCCGAAGCTGGTTGATGAAGATCACCACACAGTTGGTCTTCGATATCGAGCTTGCCAGCTTGCGGAGCGCTTGGCTCATCAGCCGCGCGATGACACCCACACTGGATTCTCCCATGTTTCCTTCAATCTCCGCCCGCGGCGTCAATGCTGCTACTGAGTCAATGACTATCACGTCTACCGCGCCAGAGCGAACCAAAACCTCTGTGATCTCAAGCGCCTGCTCCCCTGTGTCCGGCTGGGATATGATTAGACTATCGATATCCACCCCTAACGCCCTGGCATAGGCAGGCTCCAGAGCGTGCTCTGCGTCTACGAACGCTACCTCGCCTCCGTTTTTCTGAGCCTCCGCCACGACATGCAGAGCCAGCGTTGTCTTACCCGAAGACTCCGGCCCGTAAATCTCAACAATTCGACCACGAGGTACGCCGCCGATTCCAAGGGCAAGATCCACCGACAGGCTGCCTGTGGAAATGGTATCCACATTAATCGCCTGACGATCACCCATACGCATAATCGAACCCTTGCCGAAGTCTTTTTCGATCTTACTCATCGCGGTCTCAATCGCCTTTTTCCGATCCGTCGCAGGTGCTGCGGGGACGATAGGCGCCTTCTTCTTATCCGGCATATTTGTGTTCCCTTTCCCATTTTTTGAGTATGCTCATTTTTGTCATTTAGGGTATTTTTATTTTTTCTTGAATTCACTCATGATTCGTAACCACTGGAATTCCTTGGTTTTCAGAATCATCCCTTATTTGTCGAACTGTCCAACAACGACTCTGTCTATCCCCAGCGTGTCTTTGCTTCGGATGATCCTTGTCAGGCCATTTGTGATAAAAATGTCCGCCACGTCCGCCGCCTGTTCGATGCCGCACTCGAACAAGAATGCGCCTTCCGGTTTTAGAATCTTCTTCCACTCCGCCACGATGATTCGATAGAACTCTAACCCGTCCGGCCCACCGTCCAGTGCTAGGGTTGGCTCATACTTGCGCACGGTTTCGTCTAGCCAGGCTATGTCCCCCGTTGGAATATAGGGCGGGTTACAGACGATCAGGTCAAACTCGCCCAAAAGCGAATAGGGCGGGGAGCGTTTTGCATCCACCACAGCGCATGTTGCCCGACTGGTCAGCTTATTCAGCACTACATTGGCTCGGCTGACTTTCATGGCTTCCGGCGATACATCTCCCATGACTACCTTCACTTGGGGCAGATTCTTCGCAATGGCCAGACCCACACAACCACTGCCACAGCAAAGATCCAGCACTCGACTGCCCGCCGGCAACCATTTTGCCATAGCAATGGCTTGGCTTACCAGCACCTCCGTGTCAATCCGCGGAATTAATACATCCCTTGTCACCTCAATGGGAATACCGTAAAACTCCCAACTGCCGATAATATACGCAAGCGGCTCCCCCGCTAATCGTCTGGCTAGTAGGCTGTCCACCTTTTCTTCAAATCCTCTGTTGACATAGAGTTTCATGTCCCGCGCGAATTCTTCTTTTGTTTTATCTGCCGCCGCTGAGACCAGTAGCCGTGCCTCTAATCCGAAGCCTTCGATATTGGCCTCTTTCAGCTCGCGACGCGCTTTCATGAATACCTCGTTATAGGTTCTTGGCATCTTTATCACCCCTAGCGGCTATCTTTGCCGCCTCTATTGGATCGGTAGCCTTACAATTACCGCAAGCCCGCGATCTTCTGCGTTTTTTATCTCTAGCCGCCCATTGTGGTAGCGGACAATCTCCTCACAAACCGCAAGCCCGATTCCGCTGCCTCTTTCCTTCGAGCTGCCTTTGTAGAATTTCATCTTCACATGACCCATCTCTTCTTCCGGTATCCCAGGTCCGAAATCTCGGATCTCTACAGCGACCTGTCCCTCATCCGTCAGCTCGACTTTTACCATGATCTTCCCACCGTCTCGCCCGTGCTTTGCGGCGTTGTCCAGGATGTTGTAAAAGACTTGCCGCAGTCGCTCCGGGTCTGCCGGGATCAGGGGCAGATCTCCTTCAAAAGGTGTGTAGCCCAGCTCGATACCGTCTCTCCGCAGGTGTTCGCGGCAGGTGAAAATCGTCTCCCCCAATTCTTGGGCTATGTCGATTTTTTGGATGTTTAATGTGAATCGCCCGTCTTCCATGCGGGTGAATTCCAGCAATTCTTCCACCAGCTTGCTCAGCCGCCTTGCCTCTCTCAAAATGATTTCGAGGCCTTTTCGGCTGTCTGCTGATAGGTTCTCATCGTACAACAACGTCTCTCCCCAGCCGGTGATGGCGGTTAGAGGGGTACGGAGCTCATGCGATACGGATGATATGAACTCGGTTTTCAACGTCTCCGCCTGGTTGATGCGCATGGACATGTTGTTGATCGCATCGGTCAGCGCACCTACTTCATCGTCATACTTTTTGGCCTGCTGGATGCCATAGCTCCCCTCACTGATGCGGTGGGATAGCGCCGTGACTTGCTCCAACGGCCAAACGATTGAGCGCAGGAAGTAAATATTGGTCACAAACATGACCGCAATCATTATGACCCCCACGCCTAACGCAATGAAAAATGCCGTTTGCGTCAAGTGATTTTCGGCCAATAGTGCAAGCCCCACCGACGCCATCAGCATAAACACCAGCACAATCGGAAAACTAGACCGCAACCATCGGCGGCGGATGCCATACAGATAGCCGCCCCGTTTGCTCCGCTCGCCAGTTTGCGTCAGCCTTTTCTCCTGCTGTTCCCGTTTTTTTCGGAGGCCGCGCTGCCCCCTTTTCTCTAAAATCCCCATTTGTATCCAAAGCCCCAAACCGTTGTGATATAGGCCGGATTGGTCGGATCATCTTCAATTTTCAGGCGAAGGCGGCGGATATTCACGTCTACGATTTTAAGCTCCCCCGCATAGTCCCGACCCCAAACAGTGGATAGGATTTCCTCCCGCGACAGGGCTTTACCGGGATTATCCATGAACATTTTCATGACCGCATACTCCACCTGGGTCAGACGGATCCGCGCACCGCTTTTCTCCAGCGTTCGGTTTTTTGTGTTTAGCCGGAACGGCCCGTGCTGCAACTCATCCCGCCCTTCGGCTTCGCCCCCGGTGCGGCGGAATAATGCATCCACCCTCGCAGTTAGCTCGACGGGGGAAAACGGCTTTGTCACATAATCATCCGCACCTGTCATCAGGCCTGTTACTTTATCCATCTCTTGACTTTTCGCCGAGAGCATGATAATCCCAATCTTCGAATTGGTCGCCCGTAGCTTGCGGCAAACCTCAAACCCATCGGTATCCGGGAGCATAACGTCAAGCAACGCCACCTTGATATCCGGGTGTGTTTTCATTTGTTCATATGCCTCCGCCCCGGTTCCGGCTTCGATTGGCTCATACCCGCCCCGTCGGAGATTGATGACGACAAAGCTGCGAATGCTGGCTTCGTCTTCTAATACTAATACTTTTTTCATTTAGAAAAACACCTCCTATTCTGTGGTGTCTGCGTCTCTAGCTTAATATATTACGGGCTAGAGTACCATAACTATATTAGTTTATCATATAACACAATGAATTGGTAGTCTTTTTCGCCCTTTTTTCTTCTATGTGTCATAATTAATTTACCTTAGCGCGTAGGAGCGGATATGCCAAAACAGGGAATCGGCGTGGTAAGAACTTCTCACAAGGGGAGGCATCGACCTCTTTGTTGCAAATGCCGGTGTGCTTCGCTCCGGCGGCTTAGATGAGCTTACCCCTGAAGCGTTCGATTTTGTAACCTGCGTTAACTATGTGGGCTATTTCAACTGCGTCCGCACGGTTTCACAGATTATGCAGGCTCAATATGTCGCCGATGGCAGTCGATTTTATGATATTGTGCAGATTAACTCCAAATCCGGGTTGGAAGGAACGACTCTCGCAGGCCGAACCCTCAATAACCCGGACCAATCCGAGATCGCTTACATGGCGGTCCATAGTGTAATGCCTCATAAAACTGATTTTATACAAGCGGTATTTGCCCCGCTCCGAGAAAAGCGCAATGTCCGCAACCGTGCCATGATAGCGAACATCAATGCCTGTACAGCCCTTTTAGGGGTCATAATTGATTTTGAACAAGACGTTTTGCCCCGCTCTCAGTATCGGAATGGGGGTAGCGTCACGGAACGGCATCTCCTCTGGGCGCTTTCCGGAAAGATGCTCCAAGTCTTAGGGGTGTCCGGACTGTCTGAGGCACTAGAGCGGCTGGAAATTACCCCAAGTGCGCTCCAAAAAAGTAAGCTTACAGCAGATCATCCAAATCTGCAATATGACCTCCTCGGCCTCTTCAAGGCACATCTGGTAACTCGATTTTATATCCCCGCCACAGAAGAATGCATGCATCTGCGGGATCTGGTGCGGGTTTCAGAAGAAGCCGGCACCATCCTTTGCTACCCCTATCTAGGCGATGTGGGTGTGTCGGTAACGGGGGACAAAAAGCAGGAACCGTTTGAGGATGGTTTTTTAGACGAACTCTTTGCAGTCCTTTATGATGAGGCTATCCGCGGGATCACCTATATGCCCTCCCGCAACACGGCAGCTCAGATTGCACGCCTTCGGATGCTGTGCACCCGCTACGGCATGATTGAGATTTCCGGCGAGGACATCAACACCCCCGGCCAAAGCTTCATTTGCGAAAAGCTAACAGATCCGGACTTTGCCTATTTGGTCGAGGCCACTCGGATGCTCATTGCGCGTGAGAAAGGAGAAAGATAATGAAAACAAGAGTCGTTCGACTATATGGCAAACACGACATCCGCTTAGAGGAATTTGACCTTCCAGCGAGAAAAGAGGACGAGATTTTGGCTCGTGTGGTATCAGACAGCCTTTGCATATCCTCTTACAAAGCGGTGAGTCAAGGCAGTGACCACAAGCGAGTTCCCCATGATATTTCGGAAAATCCCACCATAATCGGACACGAATTTTGCGGCGAGATTTTAGAGGAGAAAAATTCTTCATCCAGCCCGCCTTAAACTACAATGGTTCTCTAGACGCACCCGGCTATTCTTTCCCTTATATCGGCGGAAATTCCACCTACGTGATCATCCACTGTGACAGACGCCCGAAGGCATTGATCGTCACGGATATTGACGATGGCCGCTTAGCGCGGGCGGCTTCTATGCTCTCCCCAGAACTGGCTTCCCAAAATAGGATCACCCTCACCTATCTCAATACCGCAAAAACGGATAACCCGATCGAGACCTTGCAGACCCATTCAGGAGGCAGAGGGTACGATGATGTGCTGGTCTTTGCTCCTGTGACGGCTCTAATCGAACAAGCAGACCAGATTCTTGGGCGGGACGGCTGCCTCAATTTCTTTGCAGGGCCATCTGATCCGAATTTTATGGCTCGCTTAAACTTTTATAACATCCACTACGCAAGCACCCACATTGTCGGTACCTCCGGCGGTAACACCGATGACTTAATAGACGCCTTGGATATGATCGGCAAGGGACTTTTAAACCCTGCAATTCTCATCACCCACGTAGGCGGACTCGATAGTGTGATTGATGCCACACTCCGTTTACCAGAGCTTCCCGGAGGAAAGAAACTCATCTATAACGAAATTAAAATGCCGCACACAGGGCTTTACCAACGAAAGCGGTTACGAATATCGCTTCCGATTCCTAAAAAATATCATGGGACTTTGGATGCTCCAATCCCTTCGGCGCGAGATCGGAGGAGAGGTGAGTTTTCCGCAATTAGCTGAGCTTGCAAAATCCAGCGGCCCGCCCCTTGCCATTGTAAATGTCAACGACAACGCATTCATGGCTCCGGATAGCATGATCGAGACAGTAAAGCAAGCGGCACAATAGTCGGGGCAAGGTATACCTCAGACGCTCGGTCAGGTGGTACAATGCATCTACTATAGCCTCGCTCATTGCTATGCCAGTACCGTCAAAGAGCTTGAGACCGCCACAGGTCGCAAGTTCAAACACCTGCATATCCTCGGCGGCGGCAGTCAGGACGTCTATCTCAACAGCTTGACTGCCGAAGCCACAGGGCTACAGGTTCACGTAGGACCGGTTGAGGGTACTGTTATCGGCAATCTCATGGTTCAGCTGATGACAACAGGTGCTCCGGAACGTCTTGAACGCGTCTTCCAAAATTGAAAGATATATAATCATCCCCAACCCATCATGGCGACGCTTCTTGTATACGCTTCCATAGGGATCATCACATGGGATGCGTTTCTCGGTTAAATTCCCTATGAGAATGGGAAAAAAGCAATATCATTAATTTGAAACTACTATCTTTGAAACGCGACATACTATTGCCATGCTTGTTTCTGTAGTACAACTTTAAGGTATCTTTCCTAGTATGTGCCGTAGCATCATGTTATAATGAAGATAGACATTTGAAATGAGTGATATGGATGAACAATTACAAAGCAATTCCAGCCGGATATATGACGGTAGGTCAGATGGCGAAAAAAATGAATGTGACAGTAAGGACTTTGCAATACTACGATGAAATAGGTATTTTAAAGCCTTCAGCTGAGAGTGAGGGCTGAAGACGACTGTATGCTCATAAAGATATGGTGCGGTTTAATCAAATTTCAGCGATGAAATATTTAGGATTTTCTCTGACTGAAATCAAGGATAAATTACCAAAGATTGATACGACAGAGGAAGTATATGAACTTCTAACGCATCAAGAAAATGAACTTAAAAAACAGATAAAAGAAATGGCTAAAATACTCGAATCAATTGAGAAATTAAAGAATGAAGTGACGTTGATGGAGGAAGTTGACTGGGTAAAATATGCCGATATAACTGGGAGTATCGCTTTAAAGAATAGCTCATTTTGGCTATTAAAGCACATGGATAATGACACCTATGAAATGATATCCGGTAACTTTTTTGATTCTAAAGATTTAAAAGGCATTGCTGATAAACAAAATAAATTGATGAAAAAAGCTGAAGCGCTTCAAAAGCAGGGTCATGCACCTACTAGTTCAGAGGCACAAAAGTTTGCGAAAGATCTTTGGAGTCATGTTATGAATGCAACGAAAGGTGACCCTAACCTTTTAGGCAAAATGATAGACTTGGGTCAAAATGTTGATGAAAAGGAGTGGAAAGAAAATTATGCATTCGATAAAGATTTTATGAGTATCGCAATTGAAACTTATTTGAAAAGTAACGGTATTTTTGATGAAATAATTGAAGGATCGGGCTGAAATGATCGATTTTTTATGTGATTAAAAAAATTTCCCCTTTCCTCTTGTTCGTGACGTTACGTCATAATATATAATATTCTTACAGTGACAAAAGTCGAGAAGGAGTTGGATTATGAGTACAGTAATGATGAAAAATGTAAGTAAATCTTTTGGCGACAACCAAGTTTTAAAAGATGTAAGTTTACATGCAAAGTTCGGTGAAATATTTGGAATGTTAGGTCCGTCCGGTGCTGGCAAAACGACCATTATTAATATTTTAACAAGGCAACTTGACGCTGATTCAGGGGATGTCCATGTGAATGTTGGAAGTAAACAAATCGGATTAATGCTAGCTGATGATGGACTTTTCCCCAGATTAACATGCTTAGATAACCTAATCGTGTTTGAAGATATTTACAAAATCAAACGAAGTCGGACGTTAGAAATATTAGACCAAGTCGGACTAACTAAAGCAATGAAAATACCAGCTTCTAAACTATCAGCCGGAATGAGACAGCGATTAGTTTTAGCTAGAGCAGTGATGCATCAACCCAAAATTCTATTTTTAGATGAACCAACCAGTTCACTTGATCCGATGACAGCCAGAGGAATCCATCGATTGATTAAAGAACTTCGAGATAATGGTTCGACCATCTTTTTAACCACTCACAACATGGAAGAAGCAACAAGTCTTTGTGATCAGGTTGTCATGTTACATAAAGGAAATATTATTGAACAAGGAAGTCCTGAAGAAATTTGTACAAAGTACAATTCGGTCAAAACGGTAATGGATTTGGAGTCTGTGTTTGTTCAATTGACAGGAGAGGGATTAGAAAATGAATAATATTAAAGCTATTTTTAAAAAGCAAGTGAAAGACACTCTGAAAAATCCGGCTATTTTGATTCAATTTATTATATTTCCAGGCGTTGCTTGGGTGATGACCCTTGTACTTGAAGGAACCGACATGTCATCAGAAATGATCGCAGGAATGCCGAATATGGTGCTTATGATGGCTTCAATCTTTGCCGGAATGGGATTAATTCCCATGGTCACAGGAATTATAGCCGAAGACCGTGATCGAAAAAGCTTAAGATTTCTGACGATGGCAGGGATTAAACCAAGTTCATATCTGATAGGAATCGGATTGGTCGTATTTATAATAAGTGCATTCACCTCACTGGCATTTGCATTCCTCACTGATTTTACTGGTTCAGATTTTTGGATTTTTCTAGCTTCAATGTTATCTGCCGCTGTTGGTTCGATTTTGCTTGGTGCACTTTTCGGGATCATTTCAAGTAATCCCCAGGCAGGAGGCGCACTTGCTATGCCTGCAGCTTTGATTTTAGGTTTCGGCCCGATGATGGCTCAATTTAACCCAACCGTTGCCAGGTTCTTAAACATTTTTTATACACAACAACTGAACACCATAACTGATACATTGTCGGGATATGTTAACATGTCAACCGATCTCTTACAATCTTTTGGAATCATGTGGGCAAATGTCGCTGTGCTTACAGTGCTGTTTGCAGTAGTTTATAAGAGAAAAGGTGTTAGAGCGTAACAACATTTCAAATATTCTCAGTGATATTTCCTACTGTTGCTATGCTTGTCGTGTTATAATCTTAGGTATGATTATTTATTATACTCCTTATGCTACCCCTCCCAACGTGGCGGCGATGCGGTCGCTTGTGCCTTCCGCCCGCTTGATTCGGGCAGGTTCCGCCGGTCTTGATGCGGGAGCTATGTTCGCTTACGCACTTCTCGCCTATGCGCTTTTTTGCGAACATGCTATCACCGGCCCTTCTGTCGCTTTCACAGCGCAGGGTAAGCCTTATTTCCCTGATTTGCCGCTCCATTTCTCGCTTAGTCATGGGAAAACGCATGCCCTTTGCGTCATTTCAAGCCGTCCTGTCGGGTGTGATGTTGAGTGCTACCGCTCTGTGCGGGACTATACTCGCCGCCGCGTGCTCTCCCCTGGTGACGCCAGCGAAGATTTCTTTGCCCACTGGACTTTGAAAGAAAGCTATTTCAAGCTGACCGGGGATCGTACACGCCCCTTTTCTGCAATTCCCTTTACCCTGCAAGGCCAAACAGCTCACACGACAGACGCCTATGGACAGCTTTATCAAGACATCCCGAACTGCACCGCCGCAGTGGTTGCAAACGAGCCTTTTCCCCGCCCTGTGTTACAGTTTTTGGACCCCAAAATACTTTTTTGCTTCGCAGACAAAAAATGGGGTTGAACTTTGTTTTAGAATCAGGTATAATGTGTTTTGCAGCTGCCAGTGTGATGGAATGGTAGACATAGTGGATTCAAAATCCACCGATGGCAACATCGTGCCGGTTCGAGTCCGGCCACTGGTACCACCAACGTGACGTTGGATCCAATGATTTGGGTTCAGCGTCCTTTTTATTTTCTGCAAATGCAATGCCTCATGCCCCTTATTACGCTTCGTACCAATTTACAAAGAACCCAGCAGTGATTGAAACTGCTGGGTTCTTCTTTGTTTTCAACGCATTAGCCAGATTTTGGCGGGTATTTCATTTCCGCTTTTGATTGCGAGACTCCCCTTTTTATTAGCATTTTTTCCCATCGTTTTGTTAACGAAAATGCTAATGGGTTTTCTATATATTAAAAAAGTCGCCTTGCACCGGGCTTACATCTGGTGCGGGACGGCTTTTTGTTGCGGTTTAAAATAAAAAACTTTTCGAAAAGGTGTCGACATACTTTCGACAGCTAGAGATGATTACCGTGCGGAGTTGATGGGCGGTAGTACATGGGAGCCTGTGGCGGTACAGATGGAAGTGAGTCCGTATGGTGTGCAGACGGTGAGTGACGCTTCAGTGGCGGCAGCGGATGCGCATGAGGCGTTGTTCATTTTGTCTATATCCGAGTCAAATCATCATTTTACTGGCCCTGTTGGAAACGCGGCAAACCCGAACCGAGTGGCACGAGCTCATAGTGTAGCTGCGACCAAGACGAATGCGGTTATCCACTGATGGCTTCGGTCGCCCGGCGATTCTGCGACGTTTCCTGCCTCGGGTGTGCACACGGGTGGC
>JGI990J12352_1000158_pt1 | contig 15803 bp, 14 predicted proteins | sample Intmic4MA4BA4MSA_FD_12352 | JGI IMG/M metagenome (IMG submission 12352) | reverse complement strand
ACTTGTTTAGCACTCATTGGTTATTTTATATCCGAAATAGTCGAAGTTGTAGGTGGTTACTACGACCACATGGGCGAGGCGCATGTTCGTAGTGAGCTTATCGGCTATTCGGTAGCACTAGTTTTTTGTGTGCTAGGATTAGTTTTAGGCATTGTGCTTTCGGTAGCATCGTATAGAAGATATAAAAGATGTAAGCAAAAACATTTGATAGGTCAATAAAAAACAGAAGATAGAAGATGAATTTTTTACTCTACAAATTAGGATATACGGTTGCACAACGCAGGCAGAGTATTTAATATTGCCTATTATTTGTAATGTCAACAGCTCCCAAAAATAGATAGTTGATAAAAATCTGCTATGGTATATGCAAATACGATAGCAGATTTTTTTATGTCCATGTAAAAAAGTTATCTATTAGTTAGCCAATAGATACTCATGGGTAAATTATACTGATTAATCATACTTTCTATAAATTTTTTTCTTTCTTCCGTTCATCTACTAAAAAATTAATCTTACTTTTAATGTTTAAAGAGTTGACGAACGGTTTGTAATGTTATATATTAGTAACATTATGTGCGAAATACATAACTTAATATGTGTGTAATACTGCACATGTTTGTTATGAGTACCCTTTACGGTAGGAGAATATTTTATGAAGAAGAAAGAAACCAGGTCTAAAAGTAAAGCTTGCTTAAGGCATAGCGCACCAATCGATAGTATTGTAACGTGGCTTTTTATAGGAATAACGTCTATTTTAGTTCCTGCCCTTCTTCTTGTGATGCATTGGGTAGTAGGAATTGTTTTATCACTTGTGGGCATAGTGGGTATATGTATTATATTTAGTTTAAAACGTATACTTAAAAAGCGCAACCATCATCTATTGCAAGGGGATGAATATACGACAAGCATTATTAAAGATACGGATTCGTTTTTTAACCGAACTGTAGTATCATTTATATCTTGTTTTTTGCTTATCTATTTTTTTGTATTGCATTCTGTGCTAGGGAAAAATTTTTGGGATTATGCAAGTGCTATTGTTATTACATGTAGCATTTTTGGCATTATTTCGTTAGGCGGTTTTGGTTCGGTCTTTATGGCATTGTATCGTATAAAAAAGGGTAATGTAGTAGAAGTAGAAACGGGTGAAGACCATGGTGGTGATGACTTTGATAACAACGTGGATTATTTTAAAGATGCCACGCAAGGCGAGGTGGACAAAATGTATGAATAATCGCATTAAAGTATTACGGGCAGAACGTAACTTAAAGCAAGAAGAGCTTGCCAAATTGGTAGAAGTGCGCCGAGAAACCATTGTGCATTTAGAAAACAATCGATATATGCCTTCCTTAAAACTTGCCTATGATATTGCAAAAGCATTTGATAAATCCATAGAAGAGGTATTTATTTTTGAAGAAAAAAAGGAGCTAAATTTTAATGATGATTTCTAAATATTGTGCGGGTTGCAGGGGAATCCCAACCCCTACAAGTTTTGTTACAATCAATCGCAATTAATTTTTAACTCGCTCGCAACCAAATTGCCACTGTTTGAATGTACCTTAATATTATAATGAGTTTTTTTTGTTAATTACAGCCCCATTATCTTATAATGAGTGGGGGGACTATGTATACAAAAAAGCACTTCAATTTTAAACGTTGAAGTGCTTTTTTGTATGTGTAAAACTTTAAAGCTATTATTCTTTTGTTTTAGCAGGTGCTTTTTTAGCAGCAGGTTTTTTTTCTGCAGTATCTGCTTTGGCTTTAGTGGGTGCTTTCTCCGTGGTTTCTTTAGCGGGAGCGGTTTTAGCTTTAGCAGGTGTCTTTGTTTTAGCGGGTGCTTTTTCTGCAGTTTCTTTAGCAGGAGCTTTGGCTTTAGCGACAGTTTCTTTTTTTGCTTTACCTTTTTTGTCGGTGTTAGCCGCAGCTTCTGCTTCGGCAGCCGCTTTTTTCTCGCTAGCTAAACGCTTAGACTCTGCACGTGCATTGTCACGAGCTTCTTGCGCAGCTTTCGCTTTTTCGGCAGCGATAGTTTTATTGTCTTTTTTAATAACAATTTGAATTTTGCCACTTTTAACATCAGACAATCTTTTTGCAAGAGCTGATTTTTTATTGGCAGCATTATTTTTATGAATGATACCTTTTTGTTGGCAAGAGTCAAATGCAGAATACACTTCGGGAAGCATTTTTTCGGCNGCTTCAATGTCATTGATGTCNATTGCGCTATGAAACTTTTTTATAGTAGTTTTTAAGCTAGACATATGCATGCGATTTTGAAGNTTCTTTTTTTCGATTACTAGTACGCGTTTTTTAGCGGATTTAATGTTGGGCACGTTGTTTCTCCTTGGGTGACCTATGTAATAATGATTCTTTTTAATGTATGATGATGGAATGTTTTGTGCTTTAGGGTATCGGTATCTTTGTGGAGGCAAAGAGTTTTACCAGGATATCCTAAGCACGCTGTTAGATACAGATGTTGTCAATTTAAAACAACCCTGTTATAGTAACACATTTTTTTTACAATTGCAAGCGAAAAATTGGCATATTTGCAACAATTTTTTCTCAAAATAATAAGGCTACCCCAAGGTAACATAAAGGAGTAAATGTAATGGCGATAAGAAGAACCGATATGGCGATAGAATTTGGTGCAGATGTACACTCTGATTTTGAAGACGATATTGTAAAACGCACCCGAATTGTGGTAGATAAAGAATTTTCTAAAAAAATTGGCAAGCCTGAGGGTGAGTATATCACCGTAGAAACCTGTGTGGTTAAAGAGGGAAATAAGCCAGAATTTTTGCGTGTATCCGAAAGTTTGGCAGAGTCTATAGAAAAACTCTGCACAGCTAAAAATATTTTAATCGTAGGTTTGGGTAACCCCGACATGACCGCCGATAGTTTAGGAAAACGTGTATTAGATAACGTTATGATTACAAGACACCTAAATTATGGGGCGGATTTACCAAGTACGTGTGGCATTTATCCTAATGTACTGGGTGTTACGGGTATAGAAAGCTTTGATATTATCAAAGGCGTAGTGGGGCGTGTAAAGCCTGAGTGCATATTGGTAGTGGATAGTTTGGCAGGTGCGTCTGTAAGTAGAATATCGTCTGCATTTCAAATTTCTAATGCAGGCATTACACCAGGTAGTGGCATATCTAACCACCGCACAAGGTTAGATAAAAAAAGCTTGGGTTGTGACGTTATTTCTATCGGTGTTCCGCTTGTGGTGTACGCTTCTACGGTGATAGAGGACGCTTATGGCGGCAATGCAGAAGAGTACGACGCCAACATTGGCAATATGATAGTAACNCCTAAAGACATAGATTTATTGGTGAGCGATTGCGCTCTTGTTATTGCTAANGCCATCAATATTGCTCTTTTTGGTACCGACTTTGATGGGCTGGTGTAGTGTTGATGTAGTGTTGGTGTAGTGAAGGCTGCTTTTTTTTGTCACTCACTGCGCTTATAAAGAAAAAAGGCNGTGCTATATTTTCGTACCCAATAACCACAACCTNTAACTAAAAATCAACACGAAAATGTAGAATCTTCCAGAAAAAATAATCANAAAANCAACCTGAAAAATTAACGCATAGGAGGGTGCTGTGCGTGGATTTGTATGGGGTTTTAATAGTGTNGTTATAAATATGAGTTAACAAGGCATTTAGTATAAACAATAATAGCGATTAAGCATATAATGTTTTTGTGAGTGTTTTAATTGGGGTTTTTGATAGTGGCTGTGGCGGCAGNAGNGTATTAACTTCTTGTAAAGAACTATTACCTAACCATAAGTTTTTATATTATGCCGATATAGCTTATGCCCCATACGGCAATAAAAACGATGCGTACATAAAGGATAGAGTTTTTACCATTAGTCAAATGCTTATAGATAAGGGTGTTAAGGCGATTGTTGTAGCATGCAATACCGCAACGGGTGTGGGTATTAAAATGCTGCGCAAGAAGTTCAAAATTCCATTTGTGGGGTTAGAGCCTGCAATTAAACCAGCAGTAGCGACGTGTGGTAAAAATAAAATCATTCTTTTATGCACCCCCGCAACCACTAGGCAAGAAAACTTTAAAGCGTTATTAGCTAAGTACGGTACGCCCAACGTAGAGATTGCGCCACAAAAAGATTTAGCGTGTTTGATAGAAAAAAATTTTAATAATCTACAAGCAATTAAAACCGATATACACAAAATGCTAGAGCCATACAAGGATGCGAGAGGTATTATACTAGGTTGCACGCATTATGTTTTTATTAAAGAGATGATTGCAGATTTTTTCTATCCTAAATCCGTTCAAATATTTGATGGAAATCTAGGTGCGGCACGTCGATTGCAACAGTTGTTGTACGAGAGTGGTTTAATTACTTTATAACGTTAGTGGATTTGTTTGTTTATATTTTATACTAGCACCAAAACTTTTCATGTATTATTTATGGAAATTGAGCGATAAGAGTTGATTTGTCCAATCACTTATGCTACAATAATTGCGTAAAATATGTAAATAAGGATGTAACTTGTACACCATGAAAAGTTTTAAAACCGAAAGTAAACGTATGTTAGAGTTAATGATAAACTCTATTTATTCTAACAAAGAAATATTTTTGCGTGAGCTTATTAGCAACGCAAGTGATGCATTGGATAAATTGCGCTTTATATCGTTAACCGAATCGGGTTTACCCCAAAAATTTGGTATCGAGATTTCTGCGGATAAAGACGCTCGCACGTTGACCTTAACGGATAACGGTATCGGTATGAGTAAAGACGAGTTAGAAGCACATCTGGGTACCATTGCACAAAGTGGTACACATTCGTTAAAAAATCAAGCGGCAGAAGATACTNTACAAGCTGTTTCTAAAACNAAAAAGAAAACCAAATCTTCTAACAATCCCAGTCCTAGCGAACTTATCGGACAGTTTGGCGTGGGTTTTTATTCTACTTTTATGGTAGCAAAAAAGGTAGAGGTAGCCAGTCGTCGCTATGACGCTACAGTTGCCTACAATTGGGTAAGCGAAGGGGCAGAAGGGTATACCGTAAGCGAGGCAGAAAAAAACTCTTTTGGCACTACGGTTACGCTTACTTTAAAGGATAAAGATGAAGATTTTAATTACGACGACTTATTAGAAGAGCATTTTATTGCTTCGTTGGTGCGTAAACATTCTGATTATATTCGTTACCCTATAACGATGAACGGCAATACGCTTAACAGTATGATTCCTATTTGGAAAAAACCGAAAGCTAAGGTTAAACCTGCCGATTACGAAGAATTTTATAAAAGCCATTACCGTGATTTTACGGCTCCCCTTAAAACCATTTCCGCTAGTATTGAGGGGCTTGTTAACTATAATGTATTGGCATTTATTCCAGAGCAAGTGCCGCACGGTTTTTACACTAAAGATTTTGAGAAAGGCCTAACGCTATACTCTAACTCGGTGCTTATTATGCAAAAGTGTAGTGCGTTGTTACCCGATTATTTATCTTTTGTAAAAGGCTTGGTGGATAGCGGCGATTTATCGTTAAATATTTCTCGTGAAATGTTGCAGCAGGATAGGCAACTTAAGGCTATTGCAAAATCGTTAGAAAAGAAAATTTTATCCGAATTATCTAAAATGTTAGAGAGTGAGCGTGAAACTTACGAGAAGTTTTTTGACGCTTTTGGCGCAAGTTTAAAATTCGGTACGTATGACGATTTTGGTGCTAATAAAGACAAGCTACAAAATTTAATACTTTTTAAATCTTCTCATACAGGTGCTTATGTAACCCTTGCTGAGTATATCGGTCGCATGGTTGAGGGGCAGGAGACTATTTTTTATGCCGTAGGTTCTAGTGTAGAGTCTGTAAAACGTACTCCACAAACGGCCAATGCGATAAGTAAGGGATATGAAGTTCTGTATTTAATTGATGCCATAGACGAATTTTTAATTAAATCTATGCTAGAATACAAAGGGAAAAAGTTTGCATCGGTGGCCGCTAAGGATGTTTTACCAGATTCTAACGAAGAAAAAGAAGAAATTGAAAAAGCGAACGAAGCACACGCTGACCTATTGGCAGAAATTAAAACGCTACTAAAAACTCAAGTTAAAGACGTAGTATTTTCTAAATCTATGGGCGATTTTGCATCGTGTTTGCGCACCGACGGAGAAATTAGTTTAGAGATGGAAAAGATTTTAACATCTATGCCTGGCAGTATGCCCATCAATATTCCTAAAATTTTAGAACTAAATCCAACACATAACCTTATTGAAAAGCTTACGTTATATTTTAAATCGGATAAAAAATCCTTTACAGCCTTAACGCATGTTCTTTTTAATCAAGCGCAAATGCTAGGTGGCATTGCATTAGACGATAATGCTACTTTTATAGAGCATATCAATGAGTTGCTATCTCGTTAATGTTATATAGTCGGTGTTAAATTTTATAATTATTTTTATATTGTGCGGTTTGCACTACAGGTGGGAAAAGATCCAGATTGCGGGTCGCAGAGGACTGCGACCCCTACAGGTGGGTTGTAATTAATTACAATTGATATAACAATTTTGTGCGAAAGGATGAAATCAAACGAGCAATTAATACAATGTTTCTGTAGGGGTCGCAGTCCTCTGCGACCCGCACAATATAAAAATCACCATAATAAAAAAATGTGACAACACTGTCACATTTTTTTATTATGCTACTTACTCAGTTGCTTTAAAATTATAGATAGGAATTAAACGTTTAGTAATGGTAACGGTAGGCTCAATCGCGTCTACAATTTCTGTGTAATCTTTATAGGCAAATGGGGTTTCATCTAAGGTTTCTGCACAAATGCAAGTAGAGAAAATGCCTTTCATAGCTTTTTTATAATCGTCCATTTTTAAGATTTGTTTGGCTTTAGAGCGACTATAAAGTCTACCTGCACCGTGCGGAGAAGAGTAGTTCCAATCGGGATTGCCTTTGCCTACGCAAAGTAAAAGCCCGTCTCGCATGTTTAATGGAATGACAAGTTCCTCGCCACTACGGGCAGAAATTGCACCTTTACGGAGAATTATGCGATGTATGTCTGACATATCTATATAATTATGGGTAGAAGTAATGCGAGAAAGTATCTTGCCGTTCATTTTAGATACAATACTACCTAGCATTTCTTTTCGGTTGGCAACAGCAAAATCTTGCATGATGTTCATGTCGTGCAAGTAGTCTTGCATAAGTTCGCCCGTAAGGTAGGCAAGGTCTTTATCCGCAGGTATTTTAGCTTTGTTTTCTTTAAGCCACACCTCACGCACATGCTCGGGGATAGATTGCATCGCTTTGGTTTTGAGTTCTGCTATGCTAGCAGAGGCTTGTTTTTCTGCTTGTAATTGATAATATTGTGCAATACGCCAACCGATGTTTCGGCTACCGCTATGCACCGCCAAATATCCATCACTATACGCCTCAATAAAATGATTACCGCCACCCAACGAGCCTAAGCTTTTTGTAGCGGTATCTTGCGTATCCCTACGCAACTTGTTCCAACACTTAAGATTGGCAAAGTTACGAAAAGTTTTAACTTTATCGTGATGACGTTTTCCGTAGGGAATATACGTCCGAATAATTTCGTCTAACTCTTGTACTTGATTAGAGAAATCAATGTCGGTTTTTACTAAATCTACACCGCAACCAATATCTACACCTACAAGATTAGGACACACCTTGTCGGTAATCAGCATGGTAGTGCCAATCACACAGCCTGCCCCAACATGGCAGTCGGGCATAATGCGCACATGCGCACCCTCGCCCAATACACTATTGGCAAGCGTGGTGATTTGTGTAATCGCTTCTTCTTCAATGGTTTTGGCAAATATTTTAACTACGCCGTAAGTTGTATTTAATTCCATAAGTAGATTTTCCTTTTTTAAGTATAAGCGGTAAGTGTAAAAGAACGGATTGTCTCTTATTAGCTAGTATACCACAAAAGGGTGTGTTTGGATAACTAAATTTTAATAAAAAACAATGGGGTCAATATAGGTCTTAACAATAGGTTGATTTATTGCGTAATCCCTAAAAATATATAAAAAACTAGTAAAAAGGGTTAAAAGTGGTTGACTGTATGATTCCTATCGTATATACTACAAGTGTACTATGGGTCTTTTTCTGACAGGTGAATATCGTCATGCGATTGATGAAAAGATGCGAATCCGCATTCCTGCTAAATTGCGAGAAGCATTGGGGGAGAGTCCTTTTATTACCGCAGGCCCTGATGGGTCATTGATTGTGTTGCCGTATGTTGATGCAATGCAACAAATGGAAGAGGCTTTTGGCAGTATGAAAATCAATGCGTCTAGTTCTTCAGATGCCAAACAATTGCGTGAAGCTAGGCTTATGGCATCTAGCGCATTTAGGGCGGTTGAAGACAATCAAGGGCGAATTGTATTGCCTGTTGCACTTTTAAAACATGCAGGCATTACTAAAAATGTGGTAACCATCGGCGCATACAAGCGTGCTGAAATTTGGTCGCAAGAAAATTGGGACCGTTACGTAGCGGAAGACGGCGATGCAAAATAGTAACTATCATGTAAGCGTTATGCTAGAAGAGTCGGTAGATGCTTTAAAGGTTAATAAAGACGGCCTGTATATAGATGGTACTTTGGGTGGTGGCGGCCATAGCGGAAAAATTTTAGCGCAAGGCGGCAGTCTTATTGCTTTTGACCGTGACGCAGACGCCATAGCGCATTGCAGTGAAAAATTTGCGCTAAATCCTAAATTTGCGGGTAGGTACACTTTGGTACACCAAAACTTTAAAACCGCAAACTCGTATATGCGTACTAATCTACCGCATATATCCCAAATTGATGGTGCGATTTTAGACCTTGGTATATCATCACATCAAGTGGACGAACGTAGTAGAGGTTTTTCTTACCTAGGTGATGCCGCAATGGATATGCGTATGGATAGGCGAGAAGGTTTATCCGCTTACGATGTAGTCAATTCGTATTCGCACAGTGAGCTACTAAAGATATTGTTTACCTACGGCGAAGAAAAAAACGCCAAAAAAATCGTGAATGCGATGGTTAAATTTAGAGAAAAACAACCGATAGAAAGCACTCTGCAGCTTAGCACTATCGTTAGCGGTTGCTTTAGCCCTTTTGTAAAGGGTGGTCATCCTGCAAAAAAAACATTTCANGCGATTCGCATAGAGGTGAANAAAGAGNTAGAAGGTTTAGATACGGCTCTGATTGATTTTGTGGGATTATTAAAAAAAGGTGCACGTCTTAGCGTGCTTACGTTTCATTCTTTAGAGGATAGAATCGTAAAGCAAACCTTTAAAAGATTGGCAGAAAATTGTATTTGCGATAAGGCATTGCCTATTTGCGTCTGCAATAACAAAGCTACGGTTAAACTTGTAGGCAAAGGGGACAAGCCGTCTAGCTTAGAGCAACAAGAAAACACAAGAAGCAAAAGTGCTACACTACGGGTTGTGGAGAAGCTGTAGGTAGAAATTATTACTCTAGAAATTTAATAGTCAGGAGTTATAACTGACTTAAAAGGAGCATACAATGTATCAAAGAATCACCAGACGTCAAAATGGCACCGAACAAGACCGCTACGGCGGTTACGGCTCGCAGCCACAAATCTATCTGGACGAAAATAGCCGTAATATTGAGGTAAACCGCAATAGTCCTCAAATTAGTATTCCGCTTGATTCTTATTCCGAAATCTATGGCTCTCATGCGGGTCGTGCTTCGGCTCAAGGTAGATTTGCAGAGTTTGAACGTCTTCCAGACCATGGGGGACGTACCTATGCCATGCAGCAACCCATTTATCAACCTACAACCATCGTTGAAGATTTTGATTCTAGTGCTACTACTGCACCTATGAATTACGGGTTGGTAAATTACTCTAAAATGTCGCCCATTAAGCCTGAGGTTATAGGCGATATTGATTTAGAGGTAGAAAAAGTGCAGCGTAGAAAGGTAAAAAAAATGCCTGCTGACCAAATTATGCCTAGCATAGCTCGACATTCTGCCCGTACGGTGAATCAAGAAAATCCCCAAGCACAAAAAAAATCGCTATCTCGCTCTAAAGCGAAATCGCAAGATAAAACCATGCTTGCCATCTATGTGGGTATTGTGGTAGCGATTGCGATTGCAATTATTGCAACGGGCATTGCGGTTAGTGTAAGCCAATCTACTTCTAATGCGTTAGAGTCACAACTTGCACAGCAACAACAAATCATTTTACTGCAAGAGGCTGAAATGGCAAGGCTTGCAGACCCTGAATATTTGGCTCTTAGGGCAGAATTAGAGGGTATGGTGCCCGTAGGTGATGCTTATACCAGCATTCAGTTAATTGAGTTGCCTACAACTGCACAGACGGTAGTACCGAGTAATTGGTTTGATAGGTTTGCCAGATTTTTGAGTAACATGTTCAACTAATTTGCATCAAAAACTGACTTTGCACTATACTTAATTTGTTTGTAGGTGTTGGGTGGGTATATACAATGCACGTACATAAGCATTTAAAAAGCACTTATGATAAAATTTACAAAAGCTAACAACATCAACCCAATAGGAGTTTTGGCTTTTGGCAGAATCAATTACAACAAATTTTACATCTATACGAAAGAGGTTATTGTTTTTTATATTAGCAATAACCTTTTTATTTTCGGCTGTGTTTGTGCGTCTTGCCTATATTCAGCTTTTTCAAGGTAGAGAATTGCAGGTGCGTGCATCAACACAATGGTATAGAGAATTGCCGCTACGTGCGCCACGAGGCATTATATACGATGCGGCGGGCAATGTGTTGGTAGACAATAAAGATGTTTTTACAGTATACGTACGCCCAAGAGCCGTACGGGATAAACCCACAACTGCCCGTATTCTGTCAGACATACTTTATCTAGACCAGCCAAGGGTGCTAGAGAGCATTTCTCGTACCGTGTCAGAAGTTACCATACGGCGCAGAATTTCCGAGCAAGATGCCAACCGTATTAGGGCATTTAAATTGCCTGGTGTTTATCTTGCGCCTGAAAGCGTACGCAATTATCCTAACATGCATTCTTTATCTAGGGTGCTAGGTTTTACCAATATCGATAATCGTGGTCAGTCTGGCTTAGAGGCGTTTTACGATACATTTTTACGTGGAAGCAATGGCTTTGCATTTACCAATACCGACTTAGCAGGGCGAGAAACCGACCAAACCGTTACCCGCTATGTTCCGCCTATTCCTGGCGCAAACATGCAACTTACTATAGATAAAAGCATTCAACGCTTTGCCGATTTTGCCGTGCAGACTGCGGTAGAGGAATGGGGCGCACGCAGTGCTTCTATGATAGTGATGGACGTTGCCGACTCAGGCATTGTCGCCATGAGTACCGTACCTACTTTTGACCTAAACAATCCTCCTCGTGATGACATTGATATGCTCAATCAACTTAGTAAAAACACGATGATTGTAGACGTGTTTGAGCCAGGTTCTACCTTTAAAATTTTTACCACTGCCGCCGCTATAGAGCATGGTTTGGTAAACGATAGAGATGCTTTTCATTGTGTGGGGCATAGTATTGTAGACGGGCAACGTATACGTTGTTGGCGTACCATAGGGCATGGCAGTCAAACACTTGCAGAGGGCGTTATGAACAGCTGTAACGTGGTATTTATGAATCTGGCTGCAAGGCTTGGTACAGATAAACTCTACGATATGTTAGAGAATTTTGGTTTTGGCTCTAAGTCTAATATAGACTTTTTTGGTGAAAGCCCAGGGCTTATGATTAACCGTAATTATGTAAAAAATATAGACCTTGCCCGCATTGGTTTTGGGCAAGCGGTTGCGGTTACGCCCCTACAGCTTATTAACGGCGTTGCAGCAGTAGTAAACGGTGGTGTGTTGCACGAGCCACATTTTGTGCGCAACATCACAAGTTCTAGAGGCGATATGATTATGGAGCGTGGTGCACGTCCTGTTCGTCGTGTAATCTCGCAGGATACCAGTGCGCAAATGCGTCAACTGTTAGAGAATGTGGTAGCAGAAGGCAGCGGTAAAAAAGCACAGGTTGCAGGCTTTAGAGTAGGCGGAAAAACGGGTACCGCACAAAAATATGCAGATGGAAAGATTGCGCAAGGCAAATACGTTTCTAGCTTTGTAGGTTTTGCGCCTGCCGAAAATCCACGTTATGCAATTTTGATGTTGGTAGATGAGCCAAGTGGTTACGCATACTATGGCTCTATCGTTGCGGCTCCGCATGTAGGCGATGTGTTTGGTAGAATTTTTGCTTATAGGGCAACAGAGCCATGTGTTCCGCCCAGCATTCCGGGTACGACTACCATGCCGTTACTTATAGGGCGCACACCGCAAGAGGCGGCAGATATTTTGCGCAGCCTTAATATAGTGTTTGAAATTTCGGGCGAGGCAGGCATTGTGCAAAGTACGTTGCCTGCAGCAGGTACGCAAATGCCAAGCAATAGCGTAGTGCTGCTGAGGTTGTTGGAATAGAATTGTCGAAGATTAGCTACTTTTGCGCCACTTAGGCAAAAGTTGTTCGGGTAAGCTAGGATAGACAAGTAGCCATGCATGTACATTGAGTGTACATTTTTTTAGGAGTCGTTTTAATGAAATTATCGCAGATTTTACCCAACCTACAGCTTGAAAACCCCGATTTAAAAATCGAAAGTTTAAGCTTTGATAGCCGTCTATTGCAAACGGGCGGCTTATATTTTTGTTTGGAAGGAAGTAGTGCAGACGGACATGCTTATGCAGTTGAGGCGGCGCAAAATGGCGCAATTGCTGTTGTGGCACATCGTGTTACAGACGCAAAAATTCCGCATATCCTTGTACCCGATACCCGTGCTGCGCTAGGGATAGCGGCATCACGTTTTTATAACGAGCCTGCAAAAAAACTTAAAATGATAGGTATAACAGGTACAAACGGCAAAACTACTACCACATACATTGTGCAAAATATCTTGCAAGCAGCAGGTAAAAAGGTAGGTGTAATCGGAACAACGGCGATTTTGATAGGAGGCAGAAGGTTAGAGGCAAAACTCACCACGCCCGACCCGATAGATTTTCATTCTATTTTGGCTACCATGGTAGAGGAGAAAATCGAATACGTTGTAATGGAGGTTTCAGCCCATGCGCTTGCGCTAAGAAAGATGGAAGGGGTACAGTTTGACGTTACGGCATTTACAAATTTCTCTAGAGACCACCTCGATTTTTTTGGCGATATGGATACGTATTTTGCAGCAAAAAAACAATTATTTACCCCTGTGCTTAGTAAGCAATGCGTGCTAAATGCAGACGACGAGTGGGTACGTGGACTGATTGCAGACTGCCCAATACCCTATACAACTTTTGGTTGCAATAATCCTGCAGATGTTTTTTCTGTAAATCTTTCTATGGGGCCTGATGGGTTAACCTATGTACTAAATTTAAAAGACGATTTGGCAGAAGTTAAATTTAACATGCCAGGCAAATTTAATATGTACAACACACTTTGTGCGGCCGCTATTTCAGGCGCATTAAATATTCCGCTTAAGTCGGTTGTAAAGGGCATACGTAATGTTAAAAAGGTAGATGGACGTTTTCAGATAATCAATACTTCTAAGTGTAGCATTGTAGTAGATTTTGCGCATACAGACGATGGGCTAACCAATATTCTTAACACCATTCGAGAATTTGCGCCTAAAAAAATCATCACTGTATTTGGATGTGGTGGAGACCGTGACCGTACCAAACGTCCCGTGATGGGGCGTATTGTGTCCGAAATGAGCGACTATTGCTTTATCACCAGCGACAATCCTCGCCGTGAAAATCCTGATAGTATCATAAACGATATCGCAAGCGGGGTTTCTAAACAAAGACAAAGCTTTATGCAACTTGTACGTGACCGAAGAGAGGCAATTGCCAAGGCAGTAGAATTTGCAGGTGATGGAGATGTAGTGCTTGTGGCAGGTAAAGGTGCAGAAAATTATATAGAAGTAGGCAGCGATAAAATTCCTTATAATGACGAAGAATATATTATGAGTTTAATAGAAAGGCAAAAATTATAAACCAAAGAGCAAAATACCGTGCTATGTGTGTCAATACTGATAAATATGTCACACATAGTACGTGTTTTGTATGAAAAAAGGACATTTTAGGGAAAAACTATGTGGCGTACACTTCTTTCATTTTTAACGGCATTTTTACTTACTGTAGTGCTTATGCCGCTTGTTATTAAGTTGTGCAAAAAACTTAAAGCAAGACAAACTATTTTGCACTACGTAGACAACCATCAATCTAAAAGCGGAACGCCTACGATGGGTGGGATAGGTTTTATTATAGCCATAGCCATAGCTACCGTTTTGGCAACTTTGGGTGAAGATAATTCATTGGCTATTGTAGCGGTACTTGCCACAGTTGCTTTTGCGGTTGTGGGCTTTTTAGACGATTTTATAAAAATATTTTTTAAGCAAAACAAGGGCTTGGCAGCTTGGCAAAAAATTGTGTTTCAAAGTGCAATTGCGCTTGTAGTATCGTTATTTGCATTTTATAACGAAGTAATAGCAGGAGAGATATTGATTCCGTTTGCACTCACTCGTACAAGTTTGGGTTGGGCGGCAATACCGCTATTTTTTATTTTATTTTTGGCGTTTACCAATGCCGTAAATTTAACGGACGGACTAGACGGCTTAGCATCTAAAGTAACACTGGTGTATATGCTATTTAATGCAGGACTCATTTTTGTATATGCGCTTGTATTGGGTGACCCACACCCACATCATGGCGAGTATATAAGCCTACTTGTATTTTGTGGAGCAGTCATAGGCGGTATTTTAGGATTTTTATGTTTTAATGGTTTTCCTGCAAAAATCTTTATGGGCGATACAGGTGCGCTTGCGCTGGGCGGTGCAGTAGGTGCATTGGCAGTGGTTTCGGGGCTTAGTTTGTATTCGCCCATGATAGGCATTATGTATGTACTAACTTGCTTGTCGGTGATTATGCAAGTGCTATATTTTAAAGCAACCAAAGGCAAACGTATCTTTTTAATGAGTCCGCTACATCATCATTTTGAGCGAAAAGGACTGCACGAAAACCGTATTGTTACCCTGTATACTGCGGTTACAGCCGCTGTAGGGTCGCTTTGCTTATTAATTACACTTGTGGTAAATGGCATTGGATAAGTTTGCTATCTACAAAAATGCTTTGTTCTTGTTTACGCTCGTCTAAATATAGCTGTAATATATAAAGGATTTGTTGCGGTAGTGTTCGGCACTCTAGCTTAGACAAAATTTTTAGGTCCTGCAAGATGTTGTTGTCTAACATTATGGTAACTTTTGTTTTCATAAGATGTAGTATATCATATGTGTTGGACGTCAATCAATGCGCCCAGTATATTGAACACAATGGTACTATTACGGATAGAAAAGGAACTTTGTGGCAATTTTTTGCGGGTCGCAGAGGACTGCGACCCCTACAAGTGAGTTAAAATCCTTAGGCTCAAAAAATTAATATAAGCATTTTGTACAGGTGGGTTAAAAAACCAATCGTAAATTTTTAAAGCAAACATGTAGGGGTCGCAGTCCCCTGCGACCCGCACGACCCGTAACCCACGCCATATAAATTAAAATCCGCTAAAACCACAAAACCACAAAACCACAAATATAAATTTGCGCCCATCAATCACAAACCCCACAACCGTTCATACTCAAATTTCTCACATGACGTGCGGGTCGCAGAGGACTGCGACCCCTACAAGTGAGTTAAAATCCTTAGGCTCAGAAAATTAGTATAACCATTTTGTACAGGTGGGTTAAAAAACAATCGTAAATTTTTAAAGCAAACATGTAGGGGTCGCAGTCCTCTGCGACC
>JGI990J12352_1000157_pt1 | contig 15837 bp, 20 predicted proteins | sample Intmic4MA4BA4MSA_FD_12352 | JGI IMG/M metagenome (IMG submission 12352) | reverse complement strand
CCAGTTTTCTCTTTTAAAAGCCACAGGAATAATATATAATATGAGATATCAATAAAAGATTTTAAGGTTTGCGTATGGAAAAATGTTCGCTATAATGATATACTAAAGATTGAATTGAAAAACGAGAAAAAGAAAGGGAAAAGGAAATATATGCCAGAACCAATAAAAAATAGATTTAATTCAGAAACCATTCGTCAATTAGCTACTGATATTCAAACCATTTACCACTCGTTTCAAATTGAAGAATTTTTGCAATCTGTCATTACTGATAACTGGGATAACTTAGAGTTGAAAGAAAGAATTCATCAGATAAGTAAAACATTAGGAGCGTATTTACCCTCAGATTTTTCATCAGCTATTAGCATTATTGATGACATGGTGAAAAATTACCAAGGAGAGTTATATGGTTTTTGGATTTTTCCAACATTTGTGGAAATCTATGGACAAGATGAAAAACATTGGAAGATATCAATCAATGCGTTAGCCAAATATACCCAATATTCAACTTCGGAATTTGCAGTTAGACCGTTTATCATTAACCATGAAAAAGTCATGATGGCACAAATGTATAAATGGGCAGAAGATGAAAACGAACACGTCCGAAGACTTGCTAGTGAAGGTTGTCGTCCACAGTTGCCATGGGGTCAATCACTACCGAAATATAAAAAAGACCCAACTCCAATACTTCCTATATTAGAGCAATTAAAAGCTGACCCCTCATTGTATGTACGAAAAAGTGTGGCTAACAACTTAAATGACATTTCTAAAACAAATCCAAATATTGTTGTTGATCTCGCCCAAAAATGGTATGGAAAAAATAACAACACCAATTGGGTAATCAAACACGGNTGCCGAACACTACTTAAAAAAGGTAATCGTGATGTGTTAGCCATTTTTGGTTANCATGATATAACTGCTATAAAAGTTGATAATTTTAAACTAGTAGCAACGGCTATTTCCCTTGGTGAGAAAATCATTTTTTCATTTACTATTAAGGCGAATATAACAACAAAGATAAGACTGGAGTATGGCATTGATTATGTAAAAGCCAATGGAAAAAGAAACAGGAAAATATTCCAAATATCAGAAACATCATTAAAAGAGAATGAACAAAAAACATACTCAAAAAATCATGCTTTTATAGATTTAAGTACAAGGAAACATTATGCTGGTGTTCACTCAATCACTCTTATTATCAATGGTGTTGAACAGGAAACATTAGATTTTAGATTATTGTGATAGCTTAATTTCCCAACTAATTAATGTTTATATCCAAAAAATGCGGTAGAGAAAAACGACCGCATTTTTTGGATATAAACATGGAACTTTAAAGCTAATGTTAGTGTTTTGTTATTCAATGACTTTTTAGATTTAAATACGATTATATAGGCATAATCTGTAACAAAATTAGATTTTTTATATGAATTAATATTAATGGATAATGTCCTTGATGAAATAGAATTTGACAGAGACGATGAGCCGCGAGTTTTAATTTTGTCAACTATAATAGTTCAAATGTTATTGATACTAGACGGTGGTCGATTGTATTTGCTGTTTTCATGTCCATCAATGATGACTTTCATGCGTTTGGCGTGATGAAAATGAAACAGTTTGTTTTACTGGAAAAATTTGTTGAAATATGGTAAACTAGGATTAGTAGGAGCTAGTCACTTGTGAAAGCTCCCTTGTCGTGAATTCTAATTGTTAATATTTCGTAGAGAAGTTGAATCATTTTAGTTGTTTTTAACGAACTTGTTGCTGAAAAACAGTAGCTTTTTATGAAAACGGTGGTGATGAATATGAGTGATATCCAATATATGCAACGTGCGTTTGAACTCGCGAAAAAGGGGGTCGGTCGCGTGAATCCGAATCCATTGGTTGGAGCTGTGATTGTTAAGAATGGGACGCTCATCGGTGAGGGTTATCATCAAAAGTATGGAGAGCCGCATGCGGAAGTCAATGCTTTTTCATCTTTGACTGAATCAGCTGAAAATGCGACAATGTATGTGACGCTGGAACCGTGTTCTCATTTTGGTAAAACCCCTCCGTGCGTGGATGCAGTGATTAAAAGTGGTGTTTCAAGAGTCGTTGTTGGTAGTCTTGACCCAAATCCGTTAGTCGCTGGTCGTAGCATTACAAAAATGTGCAAAGCGGGAATTGAAGTTGAAGTTGGCGTGTTACAGACAGAATGTGACGAGTTGAATGCTGTATTTTTCCATTATATAACTACTAAAACCCCTTATGTAATCATGAAATATGCGATGACTGCCGATGGAAAAATCGCGACACGGACTGGTGTTTCACGGTGGATTACTGGCGCGGAGGCTCGAAATCGAGTTCATGCTGATCGGAATCGAATCGCTGGTATTATGATTGGTGTGGGTACCGTTTTAGCAGATGATCCGATGCTCGACTGTCGAACCGAGAAAGATCCTAAAAACCCGATCAGAATCGTTTGTGATTCGACCCTCAGGTTACCGATTTCCAGTAGAATCGTGGCGACGGCTGGTCAAATACCGACTATTTTACTAACTTCAATTATTGATGAGAAGATTCATGAGCCATACTTGGCATCAGGTTGTACAGTGTTACCAGTTCCTCGTAAAAATGACAAGCTTGACTTAGAATTCGGACTAAAGCTCCTAGGTGCTATGGGAATTGATAGCATTCTGCTTGAAGGTGGCGCGACCCTCAATGCATCCATGTTGGAAGCGAGACTTGTCCAAAAAGTGCAGACCTACATCGCCCCGAAAATCTTCGGCGGGAAAAATGCGCCCTCGCCAGTAGCGGGAATAGGTGTTGATATACCAGATAATGCTTATATATTGAAAAATACCAAAACAACTATTTTAGGAGCAGATATCCTTATTGAATCGGAGGTGGACTATTCATGTTTACAGGAATAATCGAAGAAATCGGCACCGTCACGAGAGTCGTACAAGGGGCAAAATCATCACGTGTAACAATTAGTGCAGCCGTTATCTTTTCCGATTTAAAACTCGGTGACAGCGTTGCGACAAATGGCGTTTGTTTAACGGTCAATGAAATGACAAGTAGTACATTTACCGCCGATGTGATGCACGAAACATTAAAATACACTTCCCTAAAAGGATTGGTCAGCGGTACTCGTGTCAATCTTGAAAGAGCGATGCTGGCTAACGGACGGTTTGGCGGTCATATCATATCAGGTCATATTGATGGAATGGGAACAATTACCGATATCCTTAAAGATGACAATGCGGTAATCTACAAAATCGCAGCGAAACCAGACATCGTCAAGTATATCGTCAAAAAGGGGTCGATTGCGATTGATGGTATCAGTTTGACCGTTACTGTGGTCGACAATACAAGTTTTTCTGTGTCCATCATCCCGCATACCACACAAGTTACTATCCTCGCTGACCGAAAACTTGGCGATATGGTAAATCTCGAGGTGGATATGCTCGCTAAATACATTGAAAAACTACTAAAACAAGATCCTAAAACGCCGCAATCAACTCCGATGACCGCAGAATTTCTGGTAAAAAACGGTTTTTAGTAGGGCAAAAGTGTATTCGAGTGTGTCAGCCCCGACAAGCATTTTGAAGTCCGACTTATTTCTGAAAGAAATAAGTACGAGACGAGAAATGACCTCGAGGGGTTGCGAGGACGCAACTAGATATAGAAGAGGAAGATAAATTATGACAGATTTCAAATTTAATACGGTCGAAGAAGCAATCGCAGATATCAAAGCGGGGAAAATTGTAATTGTTTCGGACGATGATAATCGGGAAAACGAGGGGGATTTTATTTGTGCAGGAGCTTTCGCGACCGCCGATAATATAAATTTTATGACGAAATGGGGGCGTGGCTTAATTTGTATGCCGATGAGCGCAGAAATTGCTAAGCGACTCGATTTCCATCCGATGGTTTTTGATAACACTGACCCACATCAGACCGCCTTTACGGTATCAGTTGACCATGTGGAAACGGGTACAGGGATTTCCGCTTTTGAGCGGTCAATTACGGCGCTGAAATGCCTTGAACCAGATGCTAAACCTGTAGATTTCAAGCGCCCAGGACATATGTTTCCGTTAGTAGCAGTTCATGGTGGAACTTTAATCCGTAATGGACATACTGAGGCAACGGTCGATTTAGCGCGGCTTGCTGGTTTTGACGAGATGGGTCTTTGTTGTGAGATTATGGCTGATGATGGATCAATGATGAAAACCCCTGAATTGGCTAAATTCGCACAAGAACACGGATTAAAATATATTACAATCGCCGATTTAATTGAATATCGTAAAAAACATGACAATGTGATCGAAAAATCATCAATGAGCGTATTACCAACCAAACACGGTGATTTCGTTTCACATGTCTACATCAATATCCTCAATGACGAGCATCATATTGCTTTAGTAAAAGGTAATCTTGCTGATGGTGAAGATGTTTTAGTAAGAGTTCATTCAGAATGTTTAACTGGTGATGCTTTCGGCTCTTGCCGTTGTGATTGCGGACCACAACTCGAAGCCGCGATGACACAAATCAATGAAGCTGGTCGCGGAATTCTTCTATATATGCGACAAGAAGGGCGAGGAATTGGCTTTGTTAATAAACTCCGTGCCTATGAACTACAAGACGGCGGAATGGATACACTCGAGGCAAACCTTGCCCTCGGATTCCCTGGTGATGCTCGTGAATATTACATTGGCGTCCAGATTTTATGCGATTTAGGTGTTAAATCAATCAAACTGCTTAGTAATAACCCGCGAAAACTAGCCGAAGTCGAAGAATATGGTATCAAAATTACTGAGCGTGTGCCGATTCAAGTCGGTCAAAGTGAGCATAACACCGACTATTTGAACGTGAAACGTGAAAAAATGGAACATTTATTAAATTAAAATACCGAAATTCAACAAATTTCGGTATTTTTTTTAATTTTTCGGGCAAAATATGATAGAACATTAATAGGCTTCGGCCAAAAAGGAGAATTTACAATGAAAAAATTATTTTTAATGACGTTAACGCTAGTTGGTATCGCCGGATTAGCGGCTTGTAATAATAATACAACGCCTGTAAACGATGATAATGATTATAGAAATAATGGATATGAAAATGGTTACGATGATAACTATTATGATAACCTCGAACTTAACGAGACAATGCCAGAAATGACTCCAGACAACAATGGTGAATACGGAGATGTCAACGGATATAATAATAGATATTACAACGATGCTTATTATGATAATAATGATAAGGATTAAACCATAAACCATAGAAATTCAAATCAGAATGGTCACAGGATTTTGTCCGTCAACAAGTTTAAATACCGAAAATTCAATAAATTTCGGTATTTTTTTGACTTTTAATTTCATAATTTGGTGGAGATGGCGGGATACAATAATAGATATTTCCAATCATTTTGAATCATACTATTATACTTATAAAACCCTCATTTTAACAGTATTTAGGAATCATTTACTAATCATTATATTTTATCATATATTTAATGTTTTTGTGTAATTCGTGCCTAATTATTATATTAATATTTCACTACATTTGATTTAAAACGTCAATCGCTTTTTCAGCCTCTCGAGGATAGAAATGTGCATAGGTGTTTAATGTTTCTTCTATCTTGGAATGCCCTAATCTTTTGGCAATAATTTGGATGTTGATTCCTTGACTAGCAAGTAATGATGCGTGAGAATGTCTAAAATCATGAATGCGAATTGTTTTTAAATTTGCTAATAATGAATATTTTTTATTTCGATTCTGAATTGATGTATCACTCAAAAAATTGTTTTCACCGCGACAAATTCTGAAATCATCTGTAAATTGTGAATTTGTCTTGTGTCTGTTTTTATGTTCTTGAAGAATTTCCAGAAGTGGTTTTGGGATTTGGATACTTCTTACTGAAGTTTGGTTTTTCGGTGCCGTTTCTCGGTACTTACCCGTATTTTTTGGGTGATACTTCTTGAAATATTTAAGTAATCACCATCAATATCGAACCATTTCAAAGCGTGAATCTCACCTTTACGTAAGCCCATGTAAAACGCAATATTAAAGAACTCGAACAAGATTTGCTTAATACATTTATTTAAGCTAACTAAAAAACTAAAGTTACGACTATTGAGAAAATAGTACAAAACTTTAGTTTTTATTATGCTTAACTAATTAGGACGTGATATCTGCCCATAACTTTAAACCTAATTCAAAGTAAGCTTGGAGTGTTTCATGGTAGATATTGCAAGCTAAATCGTAATCTTCATCTGAAACATTTCCTAAAATCTTTTCACTCAAAGATTTATCTAAAGCTCTATCAAGCATACCATCAAGTAAAATTTGACTTAGTGTATTTAAATTTATTTTCATATTTTTCCGCTCCTTAATTAAACTTAAAACTATTTACCACACAAATCGTGTAGTTGCGAGTTTTATCTCTACAAAATGTTTGGTTTCTAAGGTTTGCCCTACATTTTGTGGTATTATAATCTCAGGTGTTGAAAATGGACTATAGAGAAAGATTAAAAAATTTAAGAATTGATAATGATTTGACACAAGCTGACATTGGTAAAATTTGCAATGTTACTTATCAAGCAGTCGCACATTGGGAAGCACTTCGGAGAGATATGCCGATTGAGTGTGTCAAAAAATTGTGCGAATTTTATAATGTGAGTAGCGATACTATATTAAACGTTAAACTAAAAAAGTAATTTAAAAATGCTAAGGGCTAAACAGTTAATGTTTTCACCTAGCATTTTTAATTTTTTATAATATCAAGTTTTCGTATTCATGACCTAAAGTTATCTAAATAAATTTACTAGGAATGTTTTTGCCAACAAAAAGAGACTATCTCTCAGAAATAATCTCTTAATTGTACAAGGTTTAAATATAATTCGTGCCTAATTCATGCCTAGTGACAAAATTATCACGATAAACACCATAGTATCAATACTTTATCAATAATTGGTGGAGATGAGGGGATTTGAACCCCTGTCCGAAAGCACGAACCGCTCGATTTTCTACAAGTTTAGTCTTTGATTAGTTTAACAAGTCATCTCTCCAAGGACAAAAGTTGATAACTTGCGAACCCTAAGATCTCTTTTCACGCACTCAGGTGGCGCACGCGAACGTATCCCACAATTTAAGTGAGCTAGCTAGACTATAGCGTGGGTTACTACAATATCTAGTAGCGGCGTACTACCTTAATCAGAGACTAGGCAGCAGCTAATTGTAAATTATTATTATTTCCGGTTATTATAACCTCGAACCTTTTAACGTGGGCAAACACGACTTGCTTATCAAGGGCGATATACTCCCGTCGAATCCTAAACATCCCCATAAAACGGGTGCTAGATGATTAGTATACCACACTTTACGAAATTTTTCAATAATTTTTTTATTTTTTGACCATTTTTTGAAGATTTTCCGTTCTAGCAAAACAGTCCGTTGGTGAAATAGACCCGTCAGATATTCTATTTTGGTAGAAAATTGACGGGTTTTAGTGTATAATAAAATTAGAAAGAGATGAGTGAGGTTGAAATTTAATGAAACGGCTATTTATTGGCTTTGTTTTAGTAGTAAGTTTATTTGTTTTAGTACAACCAGTTAATGCTGATGATTTTCCACCACCTATACCATTTGAGGTGTTTTCAGAATGTGGATATTATGTTTTCCGGTTTGAACCAACTGATGATTTTTTTGAGCCTGGCTCAATGGCTTTATTTAATGTAACAACTGATGAACTGATTTACACGGTTGAATGGTTCGATTTTCCAGGACATCCACACTTGATATATGAGAATTCGTTTCATTTCTCTGATGATTTACGATATTTCAATTTCATACCAGTGTCACAATCAGTTGGGATTTTGTTTTATGCTAATGGACAAATGGTGAATAGTCACAATATTGATGACCTAGTTGAGGATCATAGTCTGATTAGATACTCAGTTACTATGGCTGATTGGCGAAGTCGTAAACCTATTGCTATTGACTACCAGAACAATACTTTAACACTAGAAACGATTGATAATATTACATATATTTTTGATTTACGAACTGGTGAGATTTTAGATTCTGAAACTGAATGGAATATCCTTTTTGTAGTAACAACTTCTATCGGTGCGGTTATAATTATCGTCGGTTATGTTTTAGTAGTTAAGAAAAGAGGGAATTCTTGAAATTTGTCGTGAATATTGAAGAAGAATTTGAAAATCTTTTGAAAACATTGGCTTTACGACCGCATATCGAAGATTAGATAAGGAGATGTTTTGATAATGGAAAAATTAGATTTTTATTTCACCATGTTAATCGAATCGGAAAAAAAATATAAATATAAAAATTTCTTAACCTATATTAATAGAGCAAAGTCTGAGTTACTTAAAGAAAATTATTCCTTAAATAACATTTCAGATTTCTTTATCAATTTAGATAAAAACTTGATTGATCAAGAATATCGAATTTTAGCAGGTGTCTATCATTCACAAACGATTTATCACAAAACTCCGCCAAACGATGTACTTCATTATTTTGAAGTTGTTGTGGATGAGGAAAAAGTTGATAACCTATTTAAAGCGAAGAATTTGATTTTGTCTAGGAGGTTTTAACAGTGACATATGACACAAACTATTTTATTGAGGCACTAGAGCGGTTAAATTTTAAACTTGTTCAACTCCAAAGTGATGAAGAATTGAATGTTTATATCATTGGTGGTTTTTGTTTAATGCTTCATGGCTTGCGTGAAGCAACAATTGATATTGATTCGTACAAACTTGAATATGCTGGTACAAATTTGAAACGACTAATTGACGAAGTTGGGATTGAAATCGGGAATCCAGAATGGCTAAATGATGATATAACGAATCTTGATACAATTCCACAATTAACCGACCTATTAATCGTTGAAAATTCATTCTCACTAGAAAGAAAAATCGGGAAAATAAACGTCTACTCTGCTGAGTTAAAAACCGTCCTTGTTACGAAACTCCTTGCAGTCATAGATGAGCGTGATAATTATTACAAAGATGTTCAGGATGTTTTGTCGATTGTTTCGCGTACTGGAATTTCGCCAAAACTAATCAATGATTTGCGAAAATTTAAAATCTGTAACTTTGATGTTTTATCAACACTCATTTCGATTTTAGCAGAACATAAATACCTACATGAAGATGATATCTTAAAATATTATGAAATAATTCAGGAATAAATCGTTTTGGTAAAGGAGATGGATTCGATGAATAGGTCTTACGAAAATGCGAGAGAAGTTATTTCACAGTTGAATGTTGCTGGTTATGAGGCTTATTTTGTCGGAGGCTTTGTTCGTGATACGCTGATGGGAATCGATGTGACGGCTGATTACGATATTTGTACCTCTGCATTACCAGAACAGGTTAAACAAGTTTTTACTAAAACGTTTGATACGGGTATTGCCCACGGCACGGTGACGGTTTTGCTCGGTGGCGATGCGTTTGAGGTGACGACTTATCGGATTGACGGTGAGTATACGGATAATCGGCGTCCAGATGAAGTTCATTTTACGACCGACCTGTACGAGGATTTGAAGCGACGGGATTTTACGATTAACGCGATGGCAATGACTCTCTCTGGCGAAGTCATCGATCCATTTGGTGGTCGCATTGATTTAGATAAAAAAATCATTCGAGCAGTTGGTAATCCCGTTGAAAGGTTTACTGAAGACCCGTTGCGAATTCTGCGAGGGATTAGATTTCTTGCTCAGTTAGGAGCGGAATTTCAAATTGAAGATGACACCTTGACAGCAATGAAATCCCAGGCGCCACGGTTGCAAAAAATCAGTCAAGAAAGAATTCAGGTTGAACTTGTTAAAACGATTACTGGTTCGAATTTGAGTGCTTTGCGGGTGGCTTATGAAAATGGGATTACGAAGGAGTTTTTGCCAGAATTTGATGTGATGATGGCTTGTGAGCAGAATAATCCGCATCATTGTTATACTGTCGGTGAGCATACGCTGAAAACATTGGAAAATATCCCCGCGGATCGCGTGTTACGATTGACGATGCTACTTCATGATGTTGCAAAGCCAGCTACTAAAACGACTGATGAAAAAGGGATTGACCATTTTTATGGGCATCCAGAAGCGGGAGCAGAAATGGCACGGGAAATTCTTAGGCGGCTGAAATTTGATAATGATACGATTCGCGAGGTAAAACATCTGGTTCGTTGGCATGATTATCGACCAGCACCAACGCCGAAGTCAGTTCGTCGCGCAGTCGCGAAAATTGGTGAAGATTATTTCCCGTTATATTTGCAGATTCGTCGGGCTGATACTGCGGGACAAAGTGATTATCAACGTGTTGAAAAGTTTGCAACGATTGACCAAATTGAGGATTTGTTCAACGATATTATGGAAACTGGTGTTGCAATTGATTTAAAAAAACTCGCAGTTGATGGTCGTGATTTAATCGAGCATGGTTTCGAAGCGGGTCCCCAGCTAGGAGCGGTCTTACAGGAATTACTTGAAACAGTTATTGAAGAACCTGAATTAAATGAGAAAGATGTTTTACTAAAACTAGCAAAACAATAAGTCGTTAAATAAATAAAAAAATCGCGGAAACTAGCAATGAGAAAGCGGAGCGTACGCCAATGAACCTCGTAAATTTATTTGCGTTAGTTGAACAGTGCCCTTGGGGTGCAATGGTAGTATGTGAGCATTTCGAATGACGAAGATGACAAAGAGATTTGAAGTTTATTTAGCGAATAGGAGTGTGAATGACATGATTAAAGCAGTATTATTCGATTTTGATGGAACTCTTGCCGACACGAACCCGCTCATCATTAGAACTTTTGATGAAACTTTCGGGGCACTTTTACCAAAACAAACCTTGACGATGACGGAAATTTATAGTTGTATTGGACCGACACTTGAGCAGACGGGCGAGAAGTATTTTCCAGATAATCCGACGGCTTTTGTTCAGCATTATCGTAAGCTGAATGATAAATATCACGATGATATGATTGAAATTTATCCTGGTGTGGTGCAGATGCTCACCGAATTGCAAAAAAAGGGATTAAAATTGGCAATCGTGTCCTCGAAGCGGAGAGATTTTGTGATCCGCGGGTTGATACAAACAAAGATTTTTGAATTTTTTGACTATATTGTCGCAAGTGATGACGTTCAAAATCCGAAACCGCACACGGAGCCGTTTGAAATGGTGTTTAATCATTATGGTGTGACGGCGAGTGAGTGCTTGATGGTCGGGGATAATTCGCATGACATTGATGGGGCGAAAAACGTTGGCATCAAGTCGATTGCGGTCGGTTGGGCGTTTAAAGGAAAGCCTTATTTGACCGCATTAAATCCAGATTACATCATTGATGACACGATGGAAATTATCAAAATCGTGGAGGACAACTAGATGGATCAGCAACAACTTTTCAACTTTTTAATTACCGTTTTGTTAATAATTATTGTTTTGTTACAACTCCTTGGTTGCGGGAAATCCAGCGCTGGGAAAGTAGAATCTCTGTTGCGAAAACAAGCGAAAGAGCAACGTGAAGACATTCAGTCGCAACTAGCAAGCGATGCAACCGAGCAATTCAAGCGGTTTGGAGAAATGGGTGCAAGTATTCAGGCATCTTTACAAGCTAATCGCGAGGAAATGGCTAAGCAAATCGGAATTTTCCGTGAAGAAATGACAGCGACGCTCGAAGGAAAAATGAAATCCTTACAGGATAGTAACGAAAAACGCCTTGAGCAAATGCAGGGCGTCGTTGATGAAAAATTACAGAAAACACTAGAAACCCGTTTAACGCAGTCATTTGAAACGGTCGGCAAGCATCTTGAAAGTGTGCAACAAGGACTCGGTGAAATGAAGTCGCTCGCCGAAGATGCTAAGAGTTTGAAGAATGCTTTAACAAATGTGAAGGATCGTGGAACCTATGGCGAAGTGCGATTGGAACGATTGCTTGAGGATATCTTGGCTCCGAATCAATATGAGCGTAGTGTGAATATTGCTGGTCGAAACCTTGTTGATTTCGTAATTAAGCTTCCAGGTAGTGGTAGTGAACCAGTTTTGCTGCCAGTCGATGCAAAATTTCCGATTGAAGACTACAACCGTCTGATGGATGCTGAGGATAAACTGTCAATTGAAACGGCACGCAAGTCACTACTTCGCAGTATCGAAGTCTTTGCGAAAGATATTTCGACCAAATACATCATTCCGCCGCTAACAACCAACTTTGCGTTGATGTTTCTCCCAACTGAAGGGCTTTATGCTGAAGTAATCCGTGATGCAGCATTCTTTGAAATGTTACGTGAAAAATATCAAGTCGTAGTGGTTGGTGCAACAACATTATCTGCTTTCCTTGGTTCACTCCAAATTGGCTTTAAGACGCTTGCAATTGAAAAGCATTCGCAAGAAGTTTGGGAAACCCTGGGCAAAGTTAAAAGTGAATTCAAGAACTTCGAAGGCGTCCTAACAACAGCTCACAAACAAATCAAAACCGTTGAAGGAACCCTTGAAAAATTGTCGGGAACCAGAATGAGAGCAATTGATCGAGCATTACGCAACGTCGATCAACTTGATGGACCAGTTATGACTGATTTGCTAGAATTTAATGAAGATGATGCGTTTTAGTATGAAAAACAAAAAATCATTATCGCAATGGATTTACCTAGCAAAACAGTTATGAAAGTATCAAAAGTAGCTGGTCTTGATGGCGTAGTTTGTTCAGTTCATAAAACTCGCACAAAGCCATGTCTTATGGTGATGATTTTACATCGGTTAACGCCAGGAATTAGCTTAGAAAGTGACGATATCCACGACCAAACCCGTGTTACAACCCTGACTTATGGAAAATCAGAAAGTAGCGATTATCTAGTACTTGATCGTAGTATTACCGAAATTGATGACATGACTCGTACGCAGTTTACCAAAAAGTGTAAGTAGAAATTGACTAAAAATTTGCCAAAAGAGCCATGATTATGGTATACTAAAGGTATTCTGTCGGTTTAGTGTTCGTTTCACTTTGCGTTTCCCGACAAAGGCTGCGTACGACGCAACTTGCCTTTACCAAAATCTACAAATAGGAGAATGATTAAAATGGCACTTATGACCGTAGAAGCAACAGCCATCGCCAAAGGTATGGAAATGAAATACGGAAACAGCGATCACTACGTCACATTCGAACTTGACAATGGCGAGCGAATATACTTTCACGTTAGCATGAAAACTTATATGCTCGTAATCGAGGGTGACCACTGCTTAATCACATATAAAGACAGCCAGTACGGTAAGAAAAAATTAAAATCGTTTGAAAGAATTGGAAAAGCAACCCCTGTTTCGACCGTTGTGAACAATACTACTAGTACGCCAGTGGCGGCAGCTAAACCAAGTTCACCGACTTTATCCTCAAGATTGGTTGAGTCGAAAAAATCATTTGAACCAGTTAAAAGCCTCAAAGAAACGTCTTCGCGTTTCGTTGAAGAAGAATCAGAGGAATTTTTGGCATCAGAGCAGCCATCATCGGGCTACAAGCCGCATAAATTACTGCAAAAACTGGACGAATCAATTAAGAAAGCTTCAGCAGATGAGGGAGATTTATAATAAAAGAAATCATCGCGAAACATTTACTAGATATCGAAGTGGTAATTTTGTGTCCTAAAGAAATCATTTACAAGAACATTAGTAATTGAATCACCGATTTACTGTGATAACAGGCTGATTTTATCATATCCAACATTCGTAACGATATCGAAAAAGGACTCTGCGGTGTCTTTTTTTGAATATGAGATTATACTTTGACCACGAAATATTAAAATCGCAATTTATGGTCGAAAATAATTTTGAAAGAGTGATTAAAATGAAAATCATGGGAATTTTAAATGTAACCCCCGATAGCTTTAGCGATGGTGGTCAATTCGTTGATATTGAAAGAGCAGTTGCACGCGCGTTGCAGATGGTTGCTGACGGTGCTGATATAATTGATATCGGTGGTGAGTCGACACGACCAGACGCCGAACCCGTAAGTACAGAAGTCGAGTTGCAACGGGTAATTCCAGTAGTAAAACGTCTTGTTGCTAAACTTGATGTTCCTATTTCGATCGACACATATAAAGCGGAAGTCGCACGACAAGCGATAGCGGCGGGCGCGATGATTATCAACGATGTCGGTGGCGCAAAAATTGACCCCGATATGCCGAAAATCATGGCTGAAAGTGGTGCGAAAGTGATTTTGATGCACAACCGTCCCCACGGTGAAGAAAAGGATTGTTTTGATATATTAAAACAAGTTCAAGATGAACTTCAAGAATCAATTGACCTTGCTTTGCAAGCTGGTGTTAAAAAAGCGAATATCATTATCGACCCTGGTATCGGATTTGGTAAAACGCCACAACAAAACATTGAGTTAATTCGTAACATCGAAAAATTACAAGTATTAGGATTTCCAATTTTACTTGCAGCGAGCCGAAAACGCGTTATCCGTGCTCTTACGCAAGCTGATGACCCATTATCAACGATGCTTGGAACGGTCGCAACGACAATTCATGCTTACGCCAAAGGCGTAGAGATGGTTCGTGTACATGATGTCAAAGAAAATAAGAGTGCTCTAAATGTTTTAGTAGGTTTATCCTAATTAATCTTTCAAGATATACTAAAATCAATTCTTTTTAACGATATCATCGTCACACGGTCAAAACGCCGTGTCACCGGCACGTTTCCACATCCTTAGTACCGCTTGGTACGTGCGGTTCTCACTTCCTTGCTAGCATCAAAAATTTTTTGATTTATCGTTACATTTTGAAAGTTTATTAGTATTAAAGGAGTAGGTTGCAATGTTTTATTTAAATTTAAATGATATGGAATTTATGGCGAGACATGGGGTTCTCACTGAAGAAAAGGTGACACCGCAGAAGTTCATTGTTGACGTGCGGATTGAAACGGATCAGATTGTTGCAGCCGCTGGGACGGACAAAATAGACGATGCGTTAAATTATGTTGGTGTTTATGAACTGGTTCAGGATATCATGATGAATCAGCAGTTTGATTTAATCGAGACGATTGCGGCGAAAATTGCTCAGGAAATCGTGGCAAAATTTCCGTCAGTTATTGCAGCTGATGTGAAAGTTACTAAAGTAAATCCGCCAATTGACGGTTATACTGGCACAGTTTCGTGTGAGTATTTGGCTTTCGGAGCGATGGATGATGAATAAAAAGGCCTATTTATCACTGGGTTCTAATATCGGTGAGCGACTGAATTACCTAACGCAAGCAACCCAACGGCTAAATGACCATCCGCAGATAACGGTCGAAAAAATTTCTTCAGTATATGAAACGAAAGCCTGGGGGCTAGAGGAGCAAGCCGATTTTTATAACATTGTTTTAGTAATTGATACAGATTTAGAGCCCTTGGAATTACTTTCAGAATGCCAAAAAATTGAAACCGAGCTCGACCGAACCCGCGAAATCCACTGGGGACCACGCACAATTGATATTGATATCCTAATTTACCAAAACATTAGAGTAACAAGTGATGTTTTAGTAATACCACATCCATATCTTTTGGAAAGACCTTTTGTTACGACCCCTTTAACCGAAATTGCCCCTGATATCATGGTCGGGAATGTAAAAGTTTCATCCGTTGCGACATCCAAAGACTGTGTTAAAACAGATTTAACCATCAAAAAGTAACGTTTTAATAGAAATTTCACCAAAAATTTTAAAAAATCAAAAAAGCGAATATTGACTTTCGTGTCGGGTTTTGGTATAATCAAGCTATTATTGTTTTGACATCAAAGGAGTAGTCTGGTATGCTAAAACGAACGAACGAACGAACGAACGAACGAACGAACGAACGAACGAACGAACGAAC
>JGI990J12352_1000156_pt1 | contig 15839 bp, 18 predicted proteins | sample Intmic4MA4BA4MSA_FD_12352 | JGI IMG/M metagenome (IMG submission 12352) | reverse complement strand
CAAGAAGATGCAGAGATATCGCTCTCTATGGAGCTTGGGTTTTAAAACACATTTTAAACGTCAAGTAGTATAAACAAAAAGAACTAGCTTCATAGAGGCATGATTTTCGCCATGTCTTTGAGGCTAGTTTTTATTAGAGTTTANCAAATTNGNNTAAGCTCTTGACAAAACTCGTGAAAACGTNTATAATAATATGTAGGAATTGCAAGCTATACAATTCGATATTTAAANTTAGCTGGAGGTTTAAGAAAATGAAGGATCCGCGAATTCAACAATTAGCAAAAAATTTAATCACTCATTCAATTAATTTGCAACCAGGAGAATCGGTGTTAATTGAAAATATTGGCCTGCAAAGAGCGCTCGTTACGGCGCTTGTCAAAGAGGTGTATGCAGCCAAAGGCAAGCCGTTTGTCGTTTTAAAAGATCAAACGATTGATCGAGAGCTTTTAATGGGGGCAACCAAGGAGCATTTTGAGATGGTTGCTCATTTTGAAAAAAATGTGATGCAAGAAATGGATGCCTATATCGGGCTTCGCGCGAGTCATAACACGGCAGAACTCGCTGATGTTCCCCTTGATCGAATGAAAATTTTCAATGAGCAAGTTGTCAAAAAAGTTCATCTAGAGCAGCGGGTGCCAAGCACAAAGTGGGTCGTTTTGCGCTATCCTAACGCTTCGATGGCGCAAATGGCGAAAATGAGCGTCGAGTCGTTTGAAGATTTTTACTTTGACGTTTGCAACTTAAATTACCAAAAAATGGACAAAGCGATGGACGCTTTATGTGCTTTGATGCAAAAAACTGATAAGGTGTGCATCAACGGGCCGGGCACGGATTTAACTTTTTCGATCAAGGGAATTGCTAGCGTTAAATGCGCCGGGCAACTCAACATTCCTGATGGCGAAATTTACACTGCGCCTGTGCTTAATTCCGTTAATGGAACGCTTACTTACAATGCGCCTTCGCCATACAATGGTTTTACTTTTGAAAAAGTTAAATTTGTTTTTAAAGATGGAAAAATTATTGAGGCAACCGCAAACGATAGCGATAAGCTTAACGAAGTTTTAAATACTGACGATGGCGCTCGCTATATTGGCGAATTTGCGCTCGGCGTTAATCCATACATTTTGCACCCAATGGGCGACACTTTATTTGACGAAAAAATTGACGGAAGCTTCCATTTTACCCCAGGACAAGCTTACGAAACTGCTGATAACGGGAATCGATCTAATATCCACTGGGACTTAGTCTGCATTCAACGCCAAGAATATGGTGGCGGCGAAATTTACTTCGACGATGTTCTAGTTCGTCAAGATGGGCGCTTTGTTTTACCTGAACTTGAGCAACTAAATCCCGAGAATTTAAAGTAAAATTTTACTTCCCAATTTGAAGCTGCCGAATTGCTATGCCTTGTTTTGCGGTTACAAATTCATCTAGAAAAACGCGATTTGAGTAAAATAACTTTGCAATAAAAGGTCAGGAATCGAACAATTAAGCGATTGCTAATCAACAAAAACACATTACCTGAGGAGCGGTTATATGTCAAAGCTAAACGAGAAATTTTTTGAAATTTTACCAACGTTAACGCTAATTTTTTGGCTTTTGTTAGGGCTTGTCTTTTCATACGAAATGCGAATCATCCCCCTACCAAATGGTATTGAATACGACCGTGCCATTAATATGATCAGATTTTTGCCGTTTGTCCTTGGAGGAGGCCTTTCGTTTATTGGTCTTTCTAGAAATTTGCGAAAAAGGGAAAAATAAGAAAAGGCTTGCTTTGTGAAAAGCATGCCTTTTCTCTTATGGAGGGGGAATCATTTTGATTAAAATAAGAAATCTGACAAAAAAATTTTCCGATAAACTGATTTTTGATAATATTTCTTTTGAAATTAACGATTCGTCTAAAATTTATGCAATCACTGGTGAGAGTGGCATTGGAAAAACAACGCTCTTTAACACTCTTTTTGGGCTTGATCAAGATTTCAAGGGGATTTACGATTTATTTGGTAAAAATATTTCGGAATATTCTACTTTAGAACGGGCTTCTCTGCGAGAAAATGAAGTAAAATTAGTTTTTCAAGACTTCAAATTACTAGAAAAACTCTCAGTTTATGACAACCTTTTCTTTTCAGGAAATTACTCAAAAGGCGAAATTGATGATTCTCTAACCAAATTGCTAGTCAATCTTAAATTTCAAAACATTCATAATTTTGGTAAAAATTCCGAATTTTATGGATGTTTTTCAATTATCAACAGTTGGAATAAGCAACAAAAATTTGCTGTTTTAGCGAATATCTCGTTTTATTGACGCAAATTGTTGCACGAATTGTGGGTAGATATTGAATGATTTCGTAATTTTGATTGACAAGTACCGTTGTTTTTTGATAGAATATAGCTAGCCTATGGAAATGGACGTGAAGAAAATGCGAGTAAAAATCATCTTAACGTGCGAAAATTGTCTAAGTCGCAACTATACTACAATGAAAAATAAGCACACAAATCAAGAGCGGATGGTAATTAAAAAATTTTGTCGCAGGTGCAAATCGCACACGACTCATAGGGAAACAAAATAAAAAATAATTAAAGTGGTGATTAGAGAATGAAAGATTTTTTTTCAAACATTAAGCTAGAATTTAAAAAAATTACTTGGCCAACAAGTAAAGAACTAAAGTTAAACACGTTGCAAGTATTTGTATTTATCGTCATTTTGTCATTTTTTTTCTTCGTAGTTGACACAACGATTACTGCCGGTTTAGCTGTTTTAAACCATACACCTGATCCGATTACAGAAGTCTATGAGGATGATGACTACTCCGAAGACGAAGTACTAGAAGCGGATGAGGCATACTCAGAAAACGATGACGAAGAATAAAAGCTTGATTATTGAAGGAGAGTTAAGAAATGGAAGAAAAGCGTTGGTATGTCCTTCAGACCTATGCAGGATACGAAAATAAAGTATTTAAAAATGTTCTTAAACGGATCGAAACAATGAACATGCAAGATAAAATATTCCGTGTCTTAGTACCTGAGGAAAAAGAAGTTAAAATTAAAGACGGCGTCCGCAAAGAGAAGATGAAAAAAATTTTCCCCGGCTATGTCCTAATCGAAATGGTTGATACAGATGACTCGTGGTTCACTGTCAGAAACACACCTGGAGTAACCGGCTTTTTAGGTTCATCAGGTAAAGGGACAAGACCAGTTCCCTTGACCGATGCTGAAATTAATCCAATTTTGGCGAAAATGGGCGTTACTAATACTGAAGTTACGGTTGATGTTGAAATCGGGCAACAAATTTTAATCGCTGCTGGACCGTTTTCCGGTCAAGTTGGCATAATCGAAACAATTGATGTCGATAATCACAAACTAGTTATTCTTGTTGACTTATTTGGACAAGAAACACCTGTTGAGCTTGGTCTTGAACAAGTATGTGAGATCGAATAAGCCCATTTAAAGCTCATTTATCCGACAATTTGTTAGCTTAATACGTTTTTTCTTCGATTTAGCTCTTGAAATTTGAGAAAAAAATGATATAATTAGATAGTTGCTAATTTTAGTGAGTGGCAAAGTCCAAATCAATAACTTGGCTAATATCGCTGAAATCGTCACTGCTTGCCCAACAGCAATAGTGATTAGAAGTCACGATAAGTTTTAAAAAAGTCTACTTACAAGGAGGTGTACTAAAATATGGCTAAAGAGGTAAAATCAGTTGTAAAATTGCAGATTCCTGCTGGGAAAGCCAATCCTGCGCCGCCAGTTGGTCCGGCACTTGGACAAGCGGGTGTTAACATTCAAGGCTTTTGTCAAGAATTTAACGATCGCACTCGTGAGCAAATGGGTAGCGTCATTCCGGTTGTCATTACAGTGTTTGAAGATCGCTCGTTTGAATTTGTTACCAAAACGCCGCCAGCTTCGGATATGCTAAAAAAAGCAGCGGGAATCCAAAAAGGATCTAGTGTTGCGCATACTGACAAAGTTGCAACCATTACATCAGCAAAACTCCGCGAAGTTGCAGAAGCGAAAATGCCGGATTTAAATGCAAATACTGTTGAAGCAGCAATGAAAATCATCGCCGGTTCAGCAAGGCAAATGGGGATTGTCATCGAAGGTTAATCCTATTATAAAACAAGCGGGAGAGTTGCGTGCAACTTGACTGACCGCAAGGAGGAAATTAAAATTATGGCTCATGTTAGTAAGAGAATGGCTGAGGCACGAAAATTAATCAACAAAGAAGTTGCTTATGACGTAACAAACGCCGTTGATTTGGCTAAAAAAACCAGTAAAGTTAAATTTGATGCAAGCGTTGATGTTGCAATTCGTCTAGGAGTTGACCCGCGTAAAGCAGATCAGCAAATCCGTGGCGCAATGGTGCTTCCTCATGGAACCGGTAAAGACCGAACAGTTTTAGTCTTTGCACGTGGCGAAAAGGCCAAAGAAGCCTTAGCTGCTGGTGCTAACTATGCTGGCGATGCCGAATACATTGAAAAAATAACCGGTGGTTGGCTAGACTTTGACGTCGTAGTTGCAACCCCAGATATGATGGCAGAAGTTGGTAAACTTGGTCGAGTCTTAGGGCCGCGTGGCTTAATGCCCAACCCTAAAACGGGAACAGTTACGATGGACGTTAAAAAAGCTGTTGATGAAATTAAAGCTGGTAAAGTAGAATATCGCGTTGACAAAGCGGGAAATATCCACGTACCAGTCGGCAAAGTATCATTTAACAATGAAAAACTCATAGACAACCTTAAAGCTGTTTATGACGTAATTCTCAAAGCTAAACCATCAGCTGCTAAAGGAACCTATGTCCAAAATGTTGCGATTTCTTCAACAATGGGACCTGGAATTAGAGTTGATGCAACTACATTAGAGTAGTTAATCTTACAAACAAAAAGCTAATATAACCAAACCGTAGACAGTAGGTGTTGCTAAACTTAAAATTCCTACCGAGGTGCAAATTAAATCAAAACTTTTTCGTGTTGATAAATAATTGTGCCCTGATGTTAACGGTCAATATCAGGCTTTTTTGTTTCAAAAATTAGGAGGTGTAAAAATGGCTAGTACTGCTGCGATTGAACTAAAAACAAGTTTAGTAAAAGATTATGCGATAAAATTTAAAGATGCTACTTCTTTAGTAGTTGTCAATTATCGCGGGTTAACAGTTGATCAAATTACTCAACTAAGAAGAAACCTGCGTGCCGAGGGCGTTGAGTTTAAAGTCTTAAAAAACAACATCTCGCGTCGAGCAATTACGGAGGCTGGTTACGAAGGACTAGCAAGCGAATTTGTTGGACCAACAGCTGTTGCTTATTCAAAAGACGATGTTGTTGCGCCTGCGAGAATTTTGCATGCTTTTGCTAAAGATAATGAAGCGCTAGAGCTAAAAGCTGGCTTTATTGAAGGCGCGCCGGCAACGCATGAACAAGTAATGGAGCTTGCAACACTACCAAGTCGTGATGGCTTGTTATCAATGTTACTATCTGTACTTCAAGCGCCAATGCGTAACATGGCTTATGCGCTTGCGCAAGTTGCTGATCAAAAAGATTCAGGTGAGCAACCTGCTCTAACAGAAGAAGCTTCAGCTCCTGAGGAAGTAACACAGTAACGACAAGTTTAAAATAACACAATAACATAAATAGAGTGAGGTAATTATAAATGGCTAAATTAACTAGTGATCAAATGATCGAAGCGATCAAAGAAATGTCTGTATTAGAATTAAACGACTTAGTAAAAGCAATCGAAGAAGAGTTTGGCGTAACTGCTGCTGCTCCAATGGCAATGGCTGGTGGCGCTGAGGCTGCGGCTGCTGAACCAACTGAGTTTGATGTAATGTTAACTAGCGCTGGCGCTAAGAAAATCGGTGTAATTAAAATCGTTCGCGAAATTACAGGACTCGGATTAAAAGAAGCTAAAGAATTAGTTGACAGCGCACCATCAGCAGTTAAAGAAAAAGTTCCAACTGAAGAAGCTGAAAGCTTAAAAGCTCAACTAGAAGAAGCTGGAGCATCTGTAGAATTAAAATAATTGGATTAATCTAAAAATCTCAAAGCAAAAATAACCTGCTTTGAGATTTTATAAATTACTTATGCTTTGCGCATTAACTCACACGCTTACTTACCTATTACAAAACGAGGTGACAAAATCCCATGAAGCACTATTTTACAAACGACCAAGATACCAAAAGTAACGAAAGCGAATTCAAGGTCACAATCCTTGATAAAAATTTTAAATTCATTACCGACAATGGTATATTTTCAAAAGGCGAACTAGACGAAGCCAGTCGATTATTAATTGAAACATTCAATAAATTACAACTCACAGGAACACTTTTAGACGTTGGTTGTGGTTATGGTGCTATCGGGCTTACCTTGGCAGCTAATCGAGCTGATGAAGTTCATATGACCGATATCAACTTACGCGCCTTGAGTTTAACAAAGCGCAACGCTATTTTAAACAATCTTAACAATGTAACAATCTACGAAAGTTTTTGCTACGATAAAGTGACCCAACGCTTTGCGCATATTCTTAGCAATCCGCCAATTCGGGCAGGAAAAAAAATTGTCCACCAAATCATTACTGAATCAATTAACCATCTAACAGACGCTGGCACTTTAACAATCGTCATTGGTAAACAGCACGGCGCCGCAAGCGCTGCTAAAAAAATGACAGAAATCTTTGGCAACGCCAAAAGAATCGAGCGAAAAAAAGGCTTTTGGATCCTTCAAAGTGTAAAAGTCGACGAAAAAGAAGCCTAACTGGCTTTTTTTAACTGTGGGGCCAATTTTATAGCATGGATGAATTTAGATTACCTTGAATACGAAATTAAAGAATGGCAAAATGATTATTTACGTAGAATTGACTTACACATCCCAAACAGCCAGCATCCTAAAAAATCTAATGGATAATATGGAAATCAAGAAAATTTATAGCATATTAAAGCACAATTTATGTCAATCGCTTGACATAAAAGGAAAATTAGGTTATAATATCTATATGACAACCGGTTGACATATAAATTTGTAGACGATTAAAGGAGGCTAGGACTTGTTTGCAAAATATGGATCGGGATGTTAAATAACGTTTTTACGTGGAGGATTTAATATGAAGAAAAGAAAAATAGGCTTTGTTTTGGTGGGGATTGCATTAATGCTCCTGTTTATTGCATGTAATTCTGGAGGCAATAGTGGCTCTGGTGGCGAAATTGAAACTCCGGAAAATAATCAGACTGAAAACATTGCTGAGAATGAGCCAGTAAGAATAACTTTTTTAAACGGAAAACCAGAAGTTCAAACAGCGTTTGAAGAAACAGCCCGCTTGTTTATGGATGATAATCCCCATATTACGCTTGATATTATTGGACAAGAGGCCGGTAACTCACCTTTCCAAACGTTATTGGTTTTAAATAATGCGGGAAATATGCCAGCAGGATTTATGGTTGAGCAAGGAGATGTTTTTAACTTTGAACAAGGTTCTATGTTTGACTTCTCTGGAACACAGCTTATTGAGAATGCTTCACCTGAAGCTCTAGCTGCTGTAACAACTGAAGATGGCTTTGTGGCGGCAGCACCGTTTGCAGCAGAGTCGGTTGGTTTTATTTATAATCGTGCTGTTATTGAAGAAGCATTGGGGCGTGAATTTAATCCAAATGATATTGAGTCTAACGTTGACCTACGAAACATCTTTCAGGAATTGGAAGATGCAGGTGTTGCTTCGGTTATCGTCTCACCAGAAGAATGGTCGTTAGGCGCACATTTTATGATGTATATGTACGCTAATCAATTTCCTAATTCACTTGAAAATGTAGCTTTTACAGAAGAATTGCGCGCTGGGAATGTTGATTTAATGGAAAATGCTGTTTTTAACAGTTGGATGGATACGTTTGATATTATGATGGAATTTAATTTAGAAAGTAATGATCCACTTGCAGCAAACATGGANCGAAACTCGGCTATCATGGCACAAGAAGGTGTGGCGTTTTATTTCATGGGAACATTCACATGGTCAGTTTTAGAGGGCATGGGTGCAAATTCGGATGACTTTGGCTTAATGCCGGTTCCAGTTACGGCTGAAAATGATGATGCAAATACAAGATTATTGAGCATTTATTCGATGTATGTTGGGATTGATACTTCTCAAAATGATGAAGCACAACAAGCAGCGGCCCTTCAATTTTTAGAATGGTTGATTTATAGCGACTTAGGGCAAGAACGTGTGATGAATGACTTAGGTATTGTGCTTGCATACGATCATGTAAATACACCTGCGCAAGACCCCCTTAACCGCTCATTACAAGCTTACATGGAAGCGAATCGAACATTAGCATTTAACATCACATACCCATCTGATCATTGGCAGATTTTGGGTGGTTATTTTCAAATGTATTTAGCGGGTGTTTCTGATCGCGAAATGTTTGCAAATCAAATTGAAGAATTCTGGCGGAATGCACAATAATTTATCAATTTAATAAGGGTGGCGACGTTTTAAGCCTTGAAATCGTGGCCATTCTATAATATAATAAGAGGAGAATTTGAAAAATATGCAAAAATCCGATAAACTAAGAAAAGTTTTGTACTATCTCGCCTTTGCAGGCCCAGTTACATTTGCATTTTTCACAGTTACAATCATTTCTTTTGGCTATGGAATTTATTTAACCTTCACAGATTGGGATGGAATTGCAAGCACTGTTAATTATGTTGGTCTAAATAACTACATGGATGCTATTAGTGATACCAGGTTTTGGACATCTTTTTGGCTAACTTCACGCTTTGTTTTCTTTGCAGTTATTTTAACAAATGTGGTTGCTTTTGGGCTCGCATTGTTATTATCTAAAAAATTTAAAGGTGTCAATTTTTTCAAAGCAGCTTTTTTTGCACCCAATTTACTAGGAGGAATTATTTTAGGTTTGATTTGGCAATTTATTTTTGACATTGGTTTAACTGAAATAGGGCAATTATTAAACATTGATTTCTTATCACGATCAATGCTATCATCTCCAGGAACGGCCTTCGGTGCCATGGTTATTGTGTTCGTCTGGCAAATGGCTGGCTACATGATGGTGATTTATATCGCAGGAATTATGAATATTCCAAAGGAATTAAATGAGGCTGCAGCACTTGATGGCGCTAACGCTTGGCAGCGACTGAGAAAAATCACCTTACCGATGATGATGCCATCATTTACAGTTTGTCTGTTTTTAACCTTGCAACGAGCTTTTATGACCTATGATATTAATCTGTCATTAACAAGTGGTGGACCTTTCCATTCAACAGAATTAGTTGCGATGCGGATTTTCAATAGAGCATTTATTTCACAACAATTTGGAATGGGGCAGGCGCAAGCGCTGATTCTCTTCATGATTGTCGTTATTGTGACATTGGCTCAAGTTTACTTTAGCAAAAAAATGGAGGTGGAAGCATGAGAAAAAATCATGTTATTGGTCAGCTATTCATAATTGCTTTTGCAATTTTACTGCTTATTCTTTTCTTATTTCCGCTTATCCTAGCGTTTAATAATTCGTTTAAAACGTTATTAGAGATTATTGATAGTGTGTTCTCATTGCCAAACGAGTGGAGATTTGATAATTATATTAATGCATTTAATAGTATGAACTTCCCAAGGGCATTCTTAAATACATTTGTTATTTCACTTTCTAGTTTGGTTGTTGTTTGTTTATTCTCATCTATGACTGCACATTTCTTCCTTCGTAATGATTGGAAATTTAATAAAGTCATGTTTGCTTTATTAGTAGCAGCGATGATCATTCCTTTTCAAGCTATTATGATTCCGTTGATTAGCATTTATGGCGGGTTGGGACTTTTAAATAGTCAATGGACGCTTGTTTATTTTTACCTAGCGTTTGGTTCACCTATGGCAATTTTTATCTATCATGGATTTTTAAAAAGTATACCTTTAGAGCTTGAGGAGGCAGCGACGATTGATGGTTGTAACGTGTTTCAATGTTTCTTCTTGATTGTTTTTCCTTTATTAAAGCCAGTAACAGCGACTGTTGCAATTTTGAATGTTTTATGGTTTTGGAATGATTACCTATTGCCGTTTTTAATTTTAAACCGTCCAGATCAGCGGACTTTATCGCTAGCAACATTTAGCTTTTATGGGACTTATTCTGCCAATTATGGACTATTATTAGCGGCCTTGATTATGACGATTATTCCTATATTAATTGTTTATATCTTCTTGCAAAAATTCATCCAACGTGGTATTGTACAAGGAGCAATTAAATAAGATAAAAGGAGTTTTTCGATGGCAACTTTAAAAGATGTGGCAGCAAAAGCTGGCGTGACGGTAACAACTGTTTCGCGTATGATTAATAACAGAGGATATGTGAGTGAGGCGACGTGCGCAAACATCAGGGCAGCCATGAAAGAACTTCACTATCAACCCAATGAAGTTGCGCGTTCGCTTTCTTTAAAAAGAAGCAACCTAATTGGGTTAATTGTTCCATCTTCTAGTAATATGTTTTTTTGCAATATCATTGATGGTATTGAAAAATATGTTTCAAAGAATGGCTATAAGCTATTGCTTTGTAATTCGAATCATGAAATGGACAAGGAAATTGAATATTTTGAGATGTTAAACGCAAATAAAGTCGCAGGTGTCATTGTAACGAGTCGAACACAAGGTCTTGGAAATAAGATTTTTATTGATGCTCCTATTGTTACTTTTGACAGGGTTATTTCAGATAAGATACCTTCGATTTGTGTGGATAATTTTCAAGGAGGCGTGCTTGCAGCTACTCACTTAATTGAACGCGGTGCACATAATTTAGCGTATATTAGTGGAAGTAGTGATTTGGATATGGATGCAAATAAACGCTATCTAGGTTTCAAATCAGTTTGTGATGCACATAAAGTTCCTTACGTAGTGATTGATGCTAGCGAAGAGCAGTTTTTAAAAATGAACTATTATCAGCTTGCTCGACAATTTTTGGATGAAAATCCAAATGTTACAGGAGTTTTTACATCAAATGATATTATTGCGGCTGAAGTTATTAGATTGTGTCATAAACGAGGTATCAAAGTACCAGAACAGTTAAAAGTTGTGGGATATGATGATATTGAGTTATGTAATTTTACAACGCCTCAAATTACAACAATTCGTCAACCTTATGATGATATTTGTCGATTTGTTGTCCAACATTTGATTCAAATGATTGAGAAAAAAGAAATACCAGAGAGTAAAGTATTACCTGTTTCGCTGATTCAGCGTGGCAGTGTATAAAAATGGAGTGATTTATGTATGGCGGTTATGAATATTAATTTTTTTTCTTCGACTTTAAGGCTTCAAACAGGGCTCACTATTATTGCGCCCTTTGATCTTCCAGAAAATGAATACCCTAACAAACCTAAACAATATAAGTCTGTTTATCTTCTTCACGGCTACTCGGCTAACCATTTTGAGTGGGTTTATAATAGTACATTACCGAGATTAGCTGCTAAATATGATACGATTTTCATTTTACCTAGCGGAGGGAAGAGCTTTTATCTAAATAGTAGCATTACAGGAGAAAATTATGAGGATTTCATCTGTAAAGAACTGATTGAATTTTGTAATAGGATGCTTCCTCTGTCCACAAAGCGTGAAGATATTACAATTGCAGGTCTATCTATGGGTGGATTCGGGGCGATGCATAGCGGATTAGCTTATCCGAATACCTATGGGAATATCATCGCCTTATCATCAGCGTTTATTACGGATAAAGTAGCAAAGATGCAACCAGGAGATGTAGATTTGATTTCAAATTATGAACATTATCGTGTGATTTTTGGAGAGTTGGATCAATTAATAGGGAGTCATCATGATCCTAAGGCTCTTGCTATGAAATTAACAGAGGATGAAACTATGATTCCGAATATTTATATGGCTTGTGGTACAGATGATTTCTTAATTGAAGAAAATCGTGATTTTCATCAATATTTGACAAAACTGAAGATTAAACATACATATGTTGAAGATGATGGAGTTCATGATTTCGTCTTTTGGCAAAAATATTTGCTAAATAGTTTAGAATGGCTTGAAAAAATTAATAAGAGGTAGGTATGAATCCAATGCATGATAAAATTAATAAACACTTAAAAGGATGGTTACCTCCTGAACTAAATGAAAATATTCCCTATGGTGATATGCCTGGCGATAAAATCCAAATTGTTGATGTGCATATTAAAAATGCAAAGATAATCTTTCCTAGGTTACTTGCAGAAATAAAGCAATTTTTGAATCAAAGTAATCAAGAGAAAATTGTCATCAGCGTTAGTGGTGGTTCTGGTGTTGGAAAATCTGGAATCGCTGCGTTACTTTCTTTTTATTTAAACGAAGCGGGAATTGGAAGTTATACATTATCAGGAGACAATTATCCTCACCGAATTCCTGAGTACAATGATGCAGAGCGTTATCAATTTTTTGAAAAGAGGGCTTTTGAGTTTTTACGTTCAGAAAAAATTTATTGCAAAGAAGAAACTAGACTCATCAAAGAACTACTCACTATGACACCTGTAGAAGCTAATAGTTTTGTAGCAGCTTCGCCCTGGTTATCGAAGGCAATTGAAGCAGGTAAGAAAGCGTTACAGTGTTATTTGGGAACTGAAAAAGAGATTGATTTTAATGAAATTAATCAAATCATTACTGACTTTAAAAATGGAGAAAATGAAATTGCCCTAAAACGNATGGGCCGCAAAGTCGGAGATCTTTGGTATGATTTAGTTGATTTTTCCAACACAAAAGTTCTTGTGATTGAGTGGACACATGGAAATAACAACCATTTGAAAGGAATTGATATTCCGATTTTATTACACAGTACCCCTGAAGAGACACTTGCTTCACGAATTGAGCGCAACCGTGATCAAAATACTGACAGTGTCTTTGTAGATTGTGTATTAGATATAGAACAACGTCTTTTGCATACACAAGCTCATAAAGCTAAGATTATTTTAACACGTACAGGTGAGATCATTGATTATGATAAATATTTATCACTCATGAATACCTATGAAAGGGAAGAAAAATTATGATAAACAAGGTCAATACTAATTGTATTAATAGTAAACCAATGCTTAATGCATATCCAGATAGTATTGGTGGAAATTTATCGCAAATGTTGATTTTCCTAAAAGACACTAATCTTAGTGAAGTTTTTGATTCTTTTTATGTATTACCTAGTGTATTTCACTCAGATTTGGATCGTGGATTTTCGGTTATTGATTATGGTTTAAATGAAATTTATGCAACCTCTAAAGATCTTAAAGAATTACATAATTTAGATATTAGTTTGAAACTTGACTTCGTTTTAAATCATATTTCGGTCTTATCTCCGCAATTTCAAGACCTTATTAAAAAGGGAAAACAGTCTAAATATCGTGATTTCTTTATTAATTGGAATCATTTTTGGAAAGGGCATGGAACGATGAATGAAGCGGGTTATATTGAACCTCATTCTGAGCACTTAGAAAAGATGTTTTTTAGAAAATCTGGATTACCGATTTTGATGGTTAGGATGCCAGACGGGTCCCAAGTTCCTTACTGGAATACTTTTTATCAGAAAATCACATATGAAGCGATTACGGGCGCGCAGTTGATGAATGAGCTTGGATTACAATATGGTACAGCTACAGAAATTGCTAGGCAAGTAAATGACTACTTAAAAGAAAACGATTCCTTGACAAGCATCACTTTAAAAGAATTAGAACACCATAAAGACCGTGTTGTAGACTATATGGAATCTAAATGTAACTACTTAGGTCAAATGGACTTAAATATTGAATCTCCTCTAGTGTGGGAATATTACGAAGATGTGATAAAAAAACTAGCATTATATGGCAGTAAAATCGTCCGTTTAGACGCTTTTGCTTATGCACCTAAGAAAATAGGATCAAAAAATTTTTTAAACGACCCACAAACATGGGAACTTCTAGAAAAAATTAAAAAGCTAGCTGATAAAGAAGATATTGAACTTTTGCCAGAAATTCACGCAACATACGAAGAAAAAATTCATGAATTATTAGCAAATAAAGGCTATCTTACTTATGATTTCTTTTTGCCAGGATTGATTATTGACGTGATTGAACATAAAAATTCAAAACACCTTGTTAATTGGGCGAATGAATTGCGAGAAAAAGGAATCCGCACCATTAACATGCTAGGGTGTCATGATGGGATTCCACTTTTAGACTTGAAAGGATTGCTTACTAACAATGAGATTGAAAAGCTAATTAATATTGTTGTAGGTCGTGGTGGTCATGTCAAAAATCTTCATGGTCAAAAGAATATGTATTATCAAGTTAATGCAACTTATTATAGTGCACTAGGCGAGGACGACAAAAAAATGTTATTAGCACGTGCTTTGCAATTATTTATGCCGGGTAAACCACAGGTGTGGTACTTAGACTTATTTGCTGGTAAAAATGACCATGAAGCTGTTAAACGTGCAGGAAACGGCGGACACAAGGAAATCAATCGTACGAATTTAAGCATAAGTGATGTGAGAGAACAGCTTGAATTGCCTGTTGTTCAAACACAGATTAAAATGCTTAACATGCGTAGCCAGTGTCTTGCATTTGATGAAGCTGCAGATTTTAAGGTTGAAACTCAAGGGGCGAAAATTAAAATTACATGGAAATTAGCACAATCAGAAGCAATTTTAAATGCTAATTTAGACACTTTAGATTTTACCTTCTTCGTAATTAATGGGGATGGTGAAGTGATAACGATTGATTCCAAAAATTGTTAGACAGGGAGCGTGTGAATAGATGAAGCTTTTTAATCTGGATACACCCATGATGCATACTTTAGGAAAAATAATAGATTTGGTTATTCTGAATCTCTTGTTTCTGATTTGTTCTTTGCCTCTCGTTACAATCGGTGCCGCATACACCGCGCTTTATAGTGTAACACTAAAGATGGTTAACGATGAGGAGAGCTACATCATCAAAGATTTTTTTAACTCTTTTAGAGTTAACTTTAAAGTAAGCACGCTTAGCTGGCTAGTTGTCATCTTTTTAGGGATGACAACTTTTAGCTATGCTCAATTAATTGACCGTGCTTTTGGTGATGATGCGAGCCATTTAATCCTTTTTCTCTTGCCTTTGATAACTTGTTTTTCTTTGTGTGCATTGTATCTTTTCCCGTATGTATCATATTTTGAAAAAACAGTGGGTCAGGCGTTTAAGAATTCCTTTATTATTGCAATTTTAAATCTACCACACACATTTTTATTAATCTTTATTTACGTCGTGGCAGTGTGGATTTTCCTATTAGCAGAAATTGAACTCCTATGGTTTGTTGGAATGTTAATGGGATTTTCTACTAGTGCTTATGTTACCTCCATGATTTATAGACGGATTTTTGCTAGGTATGAGAAAACCTTTGATGATTAAATTACAAGTACAACAAAAAGTAACAAAGGTTTAAGAATCTTTTTGCGAAAACCAAAAGGAGGCGGTTTCTGCTAACTGTATAAAAAATAGAGACTACATCTAACTTTCCTGAACCATTTTCTTCATAAATTAATGCCAAATGTTTAGGAGGATTTTTCTTTTTAGGGAGCATGCGAAAACCCTGATTTATGTAAACTTGTAGTTGCGAAAAGCATTGTTATCCTGCACTTTTTAATTTCGCACAGATAGCTTTCGTATATGCCTTTTAGTTAAATTCATTTCAAAATCTACTAATGGTTTAAGTTTTTCGCATAAATTTTTAAAAACATAAAATTCCACCTCAATTCATCATCATTAACTTTTATATCACATCTCGGTGTAATTGATGTTCCAAATCGAGTAGAGGGAACTAACTTAATTAGTTCCCTCTACTTGATTTTTTGCCGATTTTCCAATTAGCTA
>JGI990J12352_1000155_pt1 | contig 15963 bp, 14 predicted proteins | sample Intmic4MA4BA4MSA_FD_12352 | JGI IMG/M metagenome (IMG submission 12352) | reverse complement strand
GCCAGGCTTCCCTCTGAATGCAGATGAATCGGCGTAGAATACTCGATCCATGAAAGACTTCATCGCGCCTGAAACGCCAGCAAAGTGAACAGGGGTTCCGAAAACGATACCATCTGCTTCTTGGACTTTGTCTAAGAAGTTGTTGACACCGTCATCTTTGAATACACAACGTTTTGTTTTACGACAGCTCATACAAGCTGTGCAACCTGTGATTGGCTTCTTACCGATATGGACGATTTCTGTCTCGATATCTTGTTTATGTAGTTCGCCCGCGATTTCTGCTAACCCTGTATATGTGCACCCTTTGGCACGAGGACTTCCGTTTAATAAAAGAACTTTCATGTTTAGCACCTTCCTTTAATTCATGTTTTCCTATGTTTAATTTAATTCTATTTGTTATGTATAAATCTTGCTCGTTTACGCCGTGGAATCTACGGCGTAAACATGATTAGACGCGAAGCGCCATTTGGGATGGTTTTAGCGTAGGAATTCTTCTAAAATCATGCCGCTATTATGGATTGTTGTTGCCGCGTCCACACCTACGAATCGAATGTGCCAAGGCTCATAAATGAATCCTGTATCCGCTTCGCGACCTTGTGGATACCGGATGATGAATCCGAATTTGTGTGCGTTATTTCGTACCCATAGTCCTTCTGGTGTTGAGGAAAATTGTTGGGATAGTTGCCCACCAAGTGCGTGTGTTGTAATATCTAGTGCCAGTCCAAGTTGATGTTCACTGTGGCCTGGTCTTGCGCTTACACGGCGTGCTTCTTCTTCACCCATCGTGCTAATCCAATGATTGTGTGTTGAGGCTTGTGTTGCATGTGAACGATACCCACTTGTTGCAACTAACGTGTGACCGCCTTCATCATGCGCAGCTTGAAATAAATTTTCAGCAGCTCGTGCAGCAGTTGATCTCATTAAATGTTGTCCATGAACACTATTCACATTTACAGCAGATAGATCGCTTGGTGAGAATGAACTTGATAATCTAAAATTTCTATTAACAAGCGCTAGATATGACATCGCTTCTCCCGAAGACAATGTTGTCGCATTATCCTCTGGGATTGCTGATGATGCTGGCGCTGGTGCTGGGGTTGCTTCTGACTCCAGGTTAGGTTCAACCACTTCTGCTATGTAATCTTCTAAATCGTCCACTTCTGCTACGACATACGGTTCGTACACATTAACAAACACCATTTCTGAAACTTCTTCGCCTTCTTCGTTTGTGATTTCAACCGCTGCTATCAAGGCTTCATTTTCCTCGTCCATTGATACAGCTACTGTTATGTTAAATACGGAATCATCAACTATCCAGTCACCTTGGCCTTCGTCTTCGGTTATGTTAGATACAGAATCATCAATTATCCAGTCACTTTGGTCTTCGTCTTCAAGGGCATCATCTTCGGTATTTTCATCCATTTCTAGCATGATTTGAGTCACCTGATAGGTGAAAAAGCCTGGTTCTGTAAATTCAATTTCATCGAAATAAACAGTGCGATCATCTAGTGCTTCAATGAGTTTTTCAGCAGGTATTCCAACGATATTTTCGATAGGCATCGGTACATCAAGTGATTCTACCTCCTCCTCATCCAACGCTTCACCTAAAATTGGCGTCAATTCAAACGCAAATTCAATTTCAGGTAGTTCAATTTCTTTTGCCGTTAATAATTCTTCGTCTTCAATGGACAGTTTTAATTCATCGATATATACTTCTATATTTGCTTCTATGGTCAACGCTTCTTTTAGAACAGCTGGTTCTAACACGATTTCTTCTTTTTCACGTCGGCAAGCTATTAATGAAGTCATTATTCCTATTACAATTACCATAACAGCTGCTTTTTTAGTTAATTTTTTCATTTTTCCACATCCTTGGGGGTTTCGATATTCAACAAATATCTGTTAAAATAGTGTAACATATTTCCAAGTAATTGTTAATACTGATTTTCCCACTAAAATTCGTTCAAATTTTATGTTGATGTGCTATAATTGGTGGTAATAGGGATCTGGAAGAAAAAGGAGTTTGCAACATGATAAAACAACATCTCCCCAAGTTAATCGTCGGTATTTTTGTCGTTTTCTCATTTGTAATTTTATTATTCATGACAAATGAAACGAGAAATGAAAACAGAGACGTTAACAATCACCTCGAATACAGCACTGGACGTATTTCTCGCATCATCGCAGATCATACTTTTTTTCCCGAACAAAATGATCCTCTTTTTTATACAGACTCTAATTCAATGCGGATGGGTACCATATTATTCGAAGTAGAGATGATACGCGGCTCATTTGCAGGTCAAGTTTTAGAAGCGAGTTATTTTATGAATAGTCCTGCAAACGTCTATTTCGAGGTAGGAGATCGTGTATCCGTAAGGATCTTTGAGTTTGAGGGGGAAATTTCTACAGTAGAAATTCGCCACCCTGAGAGAAGTGAACTATTGATTGGTGCGATAGTATTGTTCTTAGTCTTTTTATGTTTAATCGGTGGGAAGCGTGGGATGTTCTCGGTGTTAAGCTTAATTTTCACGCTCTTTTGTATTATGTTTTTGTTAATTCCTCTGACAATCGCTGGTTATCCCGTTATACTGATGACGTTTATTATCATTACATTGATTACAGTAACAAGCATCACTTTACTTGCAGGAATTACACCTAAGTCCATTTCAGCCATTCTAGGTTGTCTCATTGGTACCTTGTTTGCAACAATTTTTGCTTATGTCGTTGGAAGTCTCGTTCAGGTAAGCGGGTACAACATGTCAAATGTTGCACACATCATTCATTTAGCCGATAACGTGCAAATTAGCGGTCTTTTTACAAGTAGTGTCCTCGTGGCTTCCATCGGTGCTGTAATGGATACGTCAATGTCTATTGCGTCTGCGATGGAAGAAGTTAAACAGGCAAATTCCGATATAACAACACGCAAATTATTCAAATCTGGATTTAACATCGGACGAGACATTATGGGAACAATGTCTAATACTTTAATTTTAGCCTTTATTGGTGGAAGTCTTAGTCTTTTGCTGTTTATGCACACCACTAACACCTCATTCAGTCAATTTATTAATAACGACTTCATCGCCATGGAAATCATCAAAGGAATCGCTGGAAGTCTCGGAATTATCCTTACTGCGCCATTTACTACACTGATTGCATCAAAGCTATTAACAACACAAAATCACATCAAAGATTAGGTAGTGTTTGAAAACTCAAATTATAGTTTTTAAAAATGTCTTATTTGGTGGACTTTTAAGTATGGAAACTATCATTTTTGATACATTTTGATGCGGAAAAACAAGTTTTCAAACAAATTCAATCAATCTATTTAGTGAGCATATATAATTAGACCGCTCCCATAACTACATGAAAGTTCAGTACGTTAGAAGTGCACCAAACTTGATGCACTTCTAACGTACTGAACTTTATATTCATTGATTGCAAAGTTACATTGTATTGTCACTTGACACTATCATTACTTAGTTGTTGGAGCGGTCTGCTATACGAATATACGAAAAAAGACGCCACGATTTTCAATCGAGTGCGCCCTTTAAATGATTCTTTGGTTTTATTCAACAACTAATTCAAGCGGTGTGTCGATAGAGCTTTCTACGCTGTTGCCTGCGAGGTAGCCAAGTGCTGCTTCTAATGCCATTTTACCCATTAGGACTGGTTGTTGTGCAACAGTAGCTGCCATTTCGCCAGCTTGAACGGCTTCTCGTGCATCGTCGACACCGTCAAATCCCACGACTAAAACATCTTCAAGTATTCCAAGTGCCCTTAGTGCTTCAACTGCCCCTAATGCCATTTCATCGTTATGCGCGAATACGGCATCGATTTCAGGATGCGCTTGCAGAATGCTTTCTAATACGCTTAATCCTTCTGCTCTACTCCAATTTGCTGTTTGACGTGCGACAACGTTTAAGGCATTGTCTGCAATACTGTTGAATCCTTCTCCACGCTCTCTTGCTGCAGATGTGCCTGGTTGTCCTTCGAGTTCTACAACTGTTGCACCTTCTCCTGCATTTTCAACAATAAAGTTAGCTGCTTGTGCACCACCCAATACATTATTTGATGCAACATGCGATACAAGTTCCCCGCCATCACTATTTCGATCTAATGTTATAACAGGAATATCGTAGTTACCGTTGATATATTCGATTGTTGTAACGATGGCTTCTGCATCTACTGGATTGATAATGATTAAGTCTAGGTCAAGTTGAAGTAGGTCATCAATTCCTGCACTCTGCATGGCAGCATCATCGTCTGCTCCTATGACATGTACAACAACATTATTTTCTCCAGCAACAGCTCTGATGCCTTCTTCAACGTCTAAGAAGAATGGATTCGTTAATGTTGAAAGTGATATACCGATGACAATCTCTGCATCTGCTACTTCATTTCCTGTATCGGTATCGGCACCTGTGTCTGAATCAGTGCCACAGGCTACAAAAACAAATGCCAACAATGTTATCCCAATCATTCCTAAAAGCTTTTTCATTTTATTAACCTTCCTTTGGTTATATTTTTTTAGAGCGGTATCCCCTTCCCTATCATTTGAAACGCTATTCTAATCAACACTAATCGTCTACTCTACTAGACATCACCTCCTTTAATGTTCTGGATATTAGTATGTATCTTTTGTAGCGGTCACGGATTCTGTGAACGCTACCTTTCAAGACGTACAAGGGGAATCCCTTAAAGCGCCTTTTTAATCGTTTTTACGATCCAGTAGCACAGCAACTAGGATAACGACGCCTTTTGCTACTTCTTGGTAGAATGTTGAGACGCCTAGTATGTTGAGTCCATTATTGAGGACACCGATGATTAGAATACCAATTAGGGTTCCAAATAGTCGTCCTTTACCGCCAGATAGGCTTGTTCCACCAAGGACAACTGCTGCAATGGCGTCTAATTCATAGGAAACTCCTGCGTTTGGTTGGGCTGAACCGAGCCTAGAGGTAATAATGATACCCGCTAGAGCGGCAAGCGCGCCAGATAGTGTAAATACAAGTATCTTAATTTTCGAAATTTTTACACCGACGATGTTAGCGGCTTTTTCATTGCCCCCTACTGCATAGACTTTACGACCAAATGGCGTTTTGTGCAATAGAATGAACAGTAGAAAAAACACTGCCAGCATGATAATTACAGGGAACGGGACTCCTAAAACGCTTTCTCTGCCGATAAACTGAAAAAGATTATCATCTCTTGAAATACCTGAAATCGGAACACCGTCAGTAAAAATGAAGGTTGCACCTCTAAAAACGGTCATTGTTGCAAGTGTTACGATAAATGGAGCCACTTTTCCGTAGGTAATAACAAGACCATTCATCGCCCCAAGGGCAGCTCCCACTAAAATGGCAACGATAAAAGCAACAAGGTAATGGGTATCATTTACAACTAAGCTTGCCATCACAGCACTTGAAAATGCTAAAACGGAACCGACTGACAAGTCAATAGCACCGAGAAGAATGATAAATGTCATACCAAAGGCGATGAGTCCATTTACGGAAACCTGTCTCAAAAGATTCGTCAAATTTGATGGTGTCAAAAATACAGGACTCAGAAAAGAAACTGCGATAATTAACACAATTAATCCAATCATCGGACCAAATTTTCCATATATGTTTAGCATTTTATCTCTCATCATACTAATTTCCTCCTGTAGCAAGTGTCATAATTTCTTCGCTTGTCGCATTTTTGGACACTATTCCTGAAATTTCCCCTTCGTGCATCACGACAATTCTATCGCTAACTCCCATCACCTCAGGAAGTTCACTCGAAATTAATATAATACTTATACCTTCTCTTACAAGCTCATTGATTAACTTGTATATTTCTTGTTTTGCCCCTACATCAACGCCTCGCGTTGGTTCATCCATAATTAGAATTTTAGGCTTTAAGCCGATCCATTTTGCGAGTACAACTTTTTGTTGGTTCCCACCAGATAAACTGCTTGCTGGGTTTTCTGAATTGTCAGTTTTAACCGTTAACATTTTGATTAATTTTTCAACGTATTGACTTTCTTGTTTTTTATCAACCAATCCTTTAGACAAGTTATTGATGTTTGGCAAAGCAATATTATCTTGAATCGAAAAATCTAAATGCAATCCTTCAGTTTTCCGATTTTCTGTAACAATGCCAATGCGATGTTTATGAGCTTCTTGTGGTGTTATTTTCACTTCTTTTTGATTAATATAGATTTTTCCAGCATCCATTTTGTCAATTCCATAAATGGCGCGCACAATTTCTGTACGACCTGAACCCATCAAGCCAAAGAATCCAAGTACTTCCCCTTCTTTTAATGCAAAAGATACATCTTTGAAGACATCTTTGCGATTTAAGTTTTTGACTTCTAAAATCGCTTTCTCTGAAATTTCCAAGTCACGTTTAGGATAGTAATCTTCGATTTCTCGTCCCACAAGCTTTCTAACGACTTCATCTAAATTTGTTTCAGCGGTTCGCTTAGTGTCAATTGTTTTTCCATCACGCATGACCGTAATTTTATCGCTAATTTTAAATATTTCTTCCATGCGATGGGAAATATAAACAATCGCAACACCTTTTTTTCTTAATTCTTCAATGACTTCAAATAACTTCGTTGTTTCTCTATCTGTCAATGCAGCAGTTGGTTCATCCATGATAAGAACTCTAGCATCTGTCATCAACGCTTTAGCAATTTCAACCATTTGCTGGGAACCGACTGAAAGATCTCTGGCTAAAACATTAAGTGGCACACTCACCCCTAAATGCTTAAAGATCCCACTCGCCCGATGATTCATTTCCTTTACATCTAGGAGTCCAAATGCCGTTTTGCGTTCTTTGTTTACAAATAAATTTTCAACAACAGTCATATCTTGCCATGTGTTCATTTCTTGATGAATGAAAGTGATTCCAGCCAATTCTGCTTCTATTGGACTCGCGAACGTTTTAGGCTCACCATCAATGTAAATAACACCTTCATCATATTTTAAAGCACCTGTAAGAATGTTCATTAATGTTGATTTTCCTGCTCCATTCTCCCCCATAAGTGCATGGATTTCCCCAGGGTTGAGAGCCAATTCTACACCTCGTAACACTTTATTTGGTCCAAAGGATTTGTGAATGCCTTCCATCTTAATATTCAAACGAACACACCCTTTCTAATGGCACACATCATCCCAAGGTTTGGGTGATGGTGTCTTGGTCTTTATACTAGACGTCATTTTATACTAATCCCTGTTTGAAATCATCATATATTTGTCGGCTACTTTTTTTATCCTACTAGGTCGTGTCGACACAAGTCAAGATGCCAGAATTTTGGCTTATTTGCTTCTAGACAAGGCAAGATTTTGTAGGCATATCGGGCATATGTCAAAGAGTTTTAACGACGGATGAACGTAAATGGATAAAATGATGATGTTTTTATTCTTGCTTCGACACGACCTAGGAGCCCAAAAACGCAGCGCTTCCAGAGGAATACGTAAGTCTGAGACGACAACGTAGAATGGGAAAATAGCCTCAAAGATACGATGATTTTAGATAAGGATTGGTATTAAAGGTCCATTAGTATAAATATGTATATTTTTAATTGACACAGAGGACGCACGATTGAGTAAAAAAATGCATTCTTCGTTTTNATATTTTCAAGTGGAATAAGGTTTGCCTTGTTTTCAAGGTCGTGCGCATTTTTAGAAATTTTTCAAATTTAACATGTTCCTTTGGTTTCTATGTTTGCGATTTGTTCAACACGTATGCCATGTCTACCGCCTTCGAATTCACCTTCAAGCCAAGCTTTTACTATCATTTTAGCTAAATCTAGCCCAACAACTCGCGCTCCAATTGATAGCATGTTCGTGTTGTTATGTTGTCTTGAAAGAAGAGCCGAATAAGGTTCACTGCAAACAACGCAACGAATATTTTTTACTTTGTTAGCTGCGATGGAAATCCCAACTCCTGTTCCACAAAATAATAAGCCTTTTTCATATTTTCCAGATGAAATGGCATTTGCTGCTAATAGGGCATATTCTGGGTAGTTGCAACGTTCGTTGTTATAAGATCCAAAATCTTTGTATGTATATCCGAACTCGTCAAGGTATTCTAAGATACCTTTTTTTAATTCTATTCCTACATGATCACTTGCAATTGCTATCATATTTCATCACCACTCATTTTCAATTGTTGAAGCGCATAAATACCTGCGCCTATGATACCATTTTCTTGACCGTCTTGTGCATAAATAATTTCCAAGTTTTCAGAAGGCATTGGCTTTCTTGTTCTATCTTTAATTCGTGTTTCAAATAAGAATTTCGGGAAATCTTTCATTTGTAAAATACCACCACCTATGATGATACATTCAGGATCTAGTAGGCTAACTTCTAAGGCAACAGCAATTGCCATGTTTTCGATAAATTCCAGAATTTTCGGATGTTCGGCATGTATGGTGAAAATTTCGGAAATGTCTGTTCCTTTTAGTTCATTCTGGGTTAATTCTACTAAGTATTTCCCTGATGCATGATTTTCTAAACAACCAATATTACCACACGTGCATCGCGTTTTATCTTGAATCATCGGTATATGTCCAAGTTCTGCAGTTACACCATTTTTTCCTTTAAGCGGTTTGCCATCAATAAAGATGGTATTTCCAATTCCTGTTCCAAAATAAAAACCTAACAAAACGTCTGAAATATTTATTTTTTGTTGATGGATGTCAAATAACATCAACAAATTAACATCCCGATTAATATATATGGGGATATTGAGCCTTTTTGAGAGTTCGTCAACCATTTGAACATGTTGAAGTGTTGAGATATTCGGCGTTGAGAGCACAATTTTAGTCGTTTTATCAATGGTGGAAGGAAATCCAATAGAAACAACGCGAATACACTCACTTTCAAGATATGTTTTAAAGTAGCCATGAATCGTATTTGATAAATCTTTAACAGGGTCATTAGATTTAAAGACGGACTCCGTTTTTAATTGTATGAAATCAGATAAATGATACTCTTTATTCACTAGTCCTAATCTTACATTCGTTCCCCCAATATCAATTCCTAAAACGAAGGCCATCAGTTACTTACCCCCTTTCAACTATCGTTTCAAATTCTTCCCTCATGAGTACACATGATGCGGCAATAGTCTCTTTTCTTCCAAAAAGTCCAGAGGTTCCTACAACAAAAGATGTCGCACCTGCTTGCCAAAGTGAATCATATGTTTTTGGCCCGCAAGCACCATCAACTTGTATGATGTAGTCATAGCCATGTTTTTCTTTTAACTCACTTGCCCGTTGGATTTTATCCAACATCTGCGGAATAAATGCTTGCCCAGCATAACCAATATCCACTGTCATAATGGTCAACAAATCCACTTCTGCAAGCAAATATTCAGCCGTTTCAATCGGTGTAGCTGGATTGATGACAAGTCCAAAGCCAATTCCAGCTGCTTTAATTTTTCTCATCAGTCTAAACGCATTCACATTAACTGTTTCTAAATGAACAGAAATGTAATCTACTTTCATATCAATTAATGAGCCAACATATTGCTCGGGTGTTTCGACCATTAAATGAACATCTATCGGTATGTTGGAAACAGACTTGACATCGCGAATAAAATCAGGAGATAAGGTAAGGTTTTTTGCGAAATGACCATCCATAACATCAGCGTGAAGCATATCGCATCCTTTATTCAATTCGTCTAAATCTTTTCCGACGTTTAAAAAATCCATGCACATGAGCGAAGCGGAAAAAAGTGGCTTCATTTAACAACACTTCCTTTTATGGTTTATACTATAGTTTTATCTAAATGAAAATGAACTCAAAGCATTTATTCCTCATATTAGACAATAACTGTTCCTATTGAATATGATTGAATTCAGTTAGTTCATAATCGTGTTGTCACTGCTATAATTCTGTTTTGAAATGAGGCTTATTTGTAGATTATTTTTTCATTATTCAGTTTCAGGTCACAGTCTTTCTCAAATCTCTTGTTTCCATTTGTTTTTGACGTCGTAGGCATTAAATGGAAACTTCAAAAATTAGCGAAAGCCTAACGTGTTCGCTGCGACTTTTACTCCATACTAGGAGGCGAAGTCCGCAGCGTACCTAGAATTTAACGACAACGTAGAATGGAAAAATAATCACTAAGAAGTGTTATTTCAAAACTGAATTAGTATTAATTAGTCTAGAAAGAAAACACCTGATTGTAAGATACAATTTGCATAAGGCGTCATTTCTCCTGTACGCACGACAGCTTTTGCATCTTTTGTTAATGATTTAAAGGCTTCGTGATTAATATATTCTATCTCTATTTCTGAAAGTTGTTTTTTCATCTCTTGATGGACAGGGGCGTTGTATTGCTTTACTTCTTGGGCGACCATAACTTTTTCAACTACCATATCCTCTAGCAATGTCCTGAATACATCTAGAAAGCTAGGGTTTCCTTTTTTTAGTGCAATATCAATCTTTGGCACACCTTCTGGAATTGGCAATCCTGCATCTGCAATAACGATTTTATCGGTATGACCTAGGTCACTTAGTAGTTTAGAAATATGACTATTCAACATACCTGTTTTTTTCACTTACTCCACCATCCTAGCTTCGACAACTTCTCGAGTGGGCATTCCACCTTGTGCACCGAATTTTGTTACCGATAAAGACGCTGCGCGATTTGCAAATTCAAGGCTTTTGTGAATCGGATTCCCTTCGGCCAAAGCAACTGCAAAGGCTGCATTAAATGTATCGCCAGCGCCAGTTGTATCAACTACTTCTACTTTGTATGTTGGAACGACCACTTCGGCTTGTCCGTCATGATACCTGACACCAGTCTCTCCTTCTGTCACAAATAATTTGTTTGGATATTTAGATAAAATTTGTCGGTAATCCTCGACACCAAATAGGATATTTGCTTCATGCTCGTTTGGAGTCAAGTACGTTACCTTATCAATTGTCTCATCCTTAATTTTTCTAGCGGGTGCTGGATTTAATATAATTGACACATTTAATTTATCACAAAGTTCAACGACATAATCTACAGTTTCTTCGGGAATCTCTTGTTGAACCAAGACAATATCAGCAGTTTCAAATGCATCAGTATGTTTTTTGATATAAGATGGGGTTATAAATTCGTTAGCACCTTTGATAACAATAATGCTGTTATCATTTTCTGCTAGTGTGATGTGTGCTGTTCCACTTTCAGTTCCTTTTATATGCCCCATCAGTTTGGTACAAATATTGTTGGCAGATAAATTATATAAAATTTCCTCGCCAAACCCATCATCCCCAACGCAGCCCAACATCACAACATCTACTCCAAGTCTAGAACCCGCCACAGCTTGATTAGCTCCTTTTCCGCCAGGAATTATTTTGAATGTTTCACCAATAATCGTTTCACCTTTTTGGGGACGATTTTTTGCAGTTACAACCAAATCTATTGCCGAACTGCCAACAACTACCATTTTGACCATGCTTTCACCCTTTCAAAAATTGAAACGTTTTCATCATTGTTTATCATTATACAGTTAAACGTTTAAATTGTCAACCATAAATTTTTTGNCGAAAGGTATAGCGCTTTCGCAACGGTGCAATAAAAAAGAAATTCCGCTTCGCCCGAAGCTAGGCAAAATGAAATTTCTTTCTGTTTTTCATATAATTTTTAATTCTTCCTGAACTACCCTATTGATAATACGAATACAAAGAGGGGCTATCTCAAAGCTGATTTATATCGTGCTAGCACTAAACACATAGAACATCAAAAATAAGCGCAAAACAATTTTATGCTGTTATGTTCTTTTTCTTCTTCCTCGCTACTAATATCCCCGTCGTACTTAGTAACAATCCGCCTGAAATCGCCTGTGTGATTGCTGAGCCTATCTGTGGTAGTTGCGTCTGATTTGTCGATTGAATTTTGTCTTTTTTTCCTACACCATTCTCCTCTTCTGACGGTGGCGTGGTGATGACAAGGTTATCATCTTCGTCCACGATGATTTCATATTCCCACTCTGGAGTTAGAAGCATCACGTTGATGTCTTCCTCATCTGTTCCTGGAGGAAGTACAATGATGATGTTTCCATTCTCGTCCGTTTCATAGTCGATTTCTGGCAGTGTTACCACAATTTCTCCATCTTTATCTATCTCTACTTCGATTTCAATGTTTGGCTTTTCATCTTCTGCGTTTGCTCTCCACCTAGCATGTAAGATTATATCTGAGGCGATTGGGATTGGTGTTTCAAAGTCAAACTTTGTCGCCCCTGTATACCATTCTTCTCTTCTCTCCTGGGGCAGCCTATTCTACCCATTCCCAGAGTTCCCAGAAACTGGTTGGACTCCACCCTAGGTCTCCATATCCTTGAAACCATGGCATTAATGCTTCATAGATTTACCTCTTTTCTCCAATCGCAAACTGGTATAAGAAGGTGCTATCTTCTGTTGTGTAAATTATTGTAAATTCGCATCCTCGTACAAATACGTATTTAAGAGACGCCGTGACTTTAGTTGCAAGCGCCATTTTAAGGGTTCAGATCCCTTTTCTTATATTTATTGCAAATAAGCGTTCAAAGTGAGATAATAAGGTAAGAAAGCTAAATCAAAGGAGAGAGAAAATTGGCGATAACAATTAAAGATGTAGCAAAATTAGCTGGCGTTTCAACGGCGACAGTATCTATGGTTGTTAATAATAAAGCAGACCGCATTACACAAAAAACAAAAGATGATGTTTTAGCTGCTGTTGGAGAACTGGGCTATAAGCCAAATTACACTGCTCGAAGTCTTGTTTCTTCAGAAAGTTTTACGATTGGTCTTATCGTACCAGAAATAACAAATCCTTTTTTTGCTGAGCTCGCGAGAAATTTGGAAAACCATTTACATCAAGCTGGATATGTTACTTTCTTGTGCAATTCTGGTGAAAATCTTTCTCTTGAAGAACGTTATATCGACGAGTTAATTGGACGTTCTGTCGATGGCTTGATTATTTGCGGTCTAACGGCTGAAAATAAAGAAAAGCTTAAACTATTGGAAAAGCTATCCATTCCTTATCTAATTTTAGATAATCGAAGGGTTCAAAGTAATTTTTCCATTGTTATCGATGACTTTGAAGGAGGAAAACTCACCGCCCAACATCTATTATCTTTAGGTCACGATACGTTTGCATTTGTTGGCGATTTTTCGGATTACCAAAATATTTATAGACGCTATGAAGGATTTTCGGAGGTACTTTTAAAAGCTGGAAAGGAAATCATAATTTACAAAACTGACTTGACAAGGAAAGGTGGGCAAAAAATAGCAAAAAAAATCTTCAATTCAAAGGCAACCGCTGTTTTTTGTAGCAATGATTTAATTGCAGTAGGTATCTACGAGCAGGCACATCTTGACGGCCTACATCTTCCAAAAGATTTATCAATTACTGGCTTTGATGATATTTCTTTCGCCGAAATTTTATTTCCAAAACTCACAACAATTAAACAGCCTTTAGAGGAAATATCAAAAATCGCTGTCTCTAACTTGCTGAAAATGATTCAAAATAGCGACTTTTCATTCGATACATTGGTCCTCCCAGTAAAACTCGTTGTCCGTGATAGTACTGGAAAACCGAATGTCCCATCAAGCTAGAAATCTTAGAAAATTACGGTTTTTTCATGTACTTTCTTGGTACGCCACGTCGTCGCTTCCTCGTATGATGGCAAAATCCCTCGCAAATTTCTACAATTCTTAACTGGACGGAACACTAGTCATCTTAAATAATTAAATAGCCTAGAACTCAGATTTTTGAGTTCTGGGTCAGACTGTTACGAGCTCGTAACAGTTTTTTAATAAGAAAAATATCAAGTTTTAGCGATGGTTTATCCTAGTCAATCCGTTGTACGTCCCCACTAGACGTCACAAAAAATTCGGCTACGCTACTAGATTCATCTTCGTCAACCGGAACTTTAAACACATAGAATCCTATTTCACTCGATCCTACGAAACTAGGAAATGCATGGTAGACATATGTAAATCCTGGTTCACGGCCATATAAGTTCTCAATAATCGCAGCTGCGTCGTTCCCTGTAAAATCGCCACTAACGGACTCATCCATCGCCATCGTATCAGCAAGCAAATTTTTCATCGTATTCATACGTGCGCGTTGCGACTGAGAATTCACACCATCTTCGATTTTGGTTAACAATTCACGTAGTAAACTGCTCGCCTCGTCCAAATTCCCAAGACCTGCCTCTAATTCAACCCGCGTGAGTAGACGTTCTATTTCTTGAAAATCAGCTGTATTTTCATATGCACCTACAGGTATAGAGGCAGGCAATTCGTCATCCGTCCTTAAAACTTCATCTAATAAAGCGCATCCAGATAGTGAAAACGCCGCCAATAATAAAATTAGAAACTTCATTCCATTTTATCCTCCATCACTTCGCGTACTAGTTCCAGTGCCTCGTCTGTAATCAAGGTAGAGTCTGATTCAATCAGCATCATTTTGGCCCACGCTAGCAGCATTCCCTCTACATTTTCATTGTGTATATGTAGATTCACTTCCACTAGCTGCACGCTTTGTTCATGCAATGCCTCAAATTCCGTGTCATCTGACTGTGAACGTGCCAAATGTAAAATCAGACTGGCTTGTTCAAAATCACCTTGATCGATGGCACGACCCGCCTGTTGCAAGGCCTCATCAACGATACTCGTCCTACACCCTGTAAGAAATACCAATAATACAATGGTCGTGCTAAGTAAAAGAACACTTATTCTCATCATCACAACCCCCTGTATCTTTAGAATAGCACATTTAAAAATAAAAAAATGTCTCTTCTTGTGCGAGGTAACATTTTTGGATTGTAAAAAAAAGCGGAGGGCGCACGTGAATAAATTCACGGCGTCTTTGGTTCTTCATACAGATAGCGAAAGGATACTAATTGTATTAGACCGCTCCCATAACTAGATTGGCAATTCAGCGTATTAGAAGGACATCTAGCTTGGCGTCATAATTTGTAGCGACGGATCGGTTCCGAGAAAATTTTACGAGCGAGTCTCGGAACTTAATTCTCGAACTTATTACTAATAGTGATAATGTAAAATCGTGTTGGTGTTATATATTTTCCAATATATCTGTCTGGTACACCAGCTCGTAATTAATTATCCAATAACGTTTAAATGAAAATTTCAAAATTCGAGGAGGCGACATCGCCTCGTACTAGAACAGTACGTAAGGAGGAGCCGACAATGAAGTTTGGCATTTTTATCAGGTATTGGATTGTTAATTGCGGGTTGGTCTACTAGTGTTCCGTCAGGTTAGGAATTGTAGAAGTTTACGATGATTTTCGCCATCATACGAGGAAGATACGACGCGGCGTACCACGAAGGTACATGAGAAGGCGCTGACGAAGTATGATGGTGAAAAGTCCGCAAAATTCTATGATTTTTAGCCTGATGGGACACTAGTATGAGATGAAAACTGATTAATTTTACCTATTCATGCGCAATTCAAACCCATTTCCGAGCTTATTTTAACTTTTTTTGTAAGGGTATTGCATTCCAAAGAAACACATGGTATAATATCATCAATCTGAAGTACTTGTATGTTTGTTAGTTCTTTGAATCCGACTCTCATTGAACAGGGAACCTGATAATTCAATATGGTGTTGAATGCCTGCTTTGTTTGTATCGTAGGAATCCTAAAGTATTGGATAAGGTGCCCACCTGCTAATTAGCGGGTTTTTTATCCTAATGAATTACGGTATTTTGGATTATGACTTTAGACTATTATGATTTAGGAAATCAAGCTGGCTTATTTTGCCAGCTTTTTATTTTTTAATTAAGAAGTCCGTTGCTTAACACTACAACTAACACATTGATAATTCGAATAAACAAGGCGACAATGTTGAATGGATTGCCCTGGGGCTCTGCCCCATATGCACTAACTTAAGAGAAAAGATTGTAATTTCAAGGGATTTTCCGTTTTGTAAAGAATAATATTATCAGAAAATTACCTGTTCTACTTCTTTTG
>JGI990J12352_1000154_pt1 | contig 15987 bp, 23 predicted proteins | sample Intmic4MA4BA4MSA_FD_12352 | JGI IMG/M metagenome (IMG submission 12352) | reverse complement strand
CTTGTAAACATAGCTGAACCATGTGTACGTGGTAGCAAGTCTACTTGTGAAGATAATGGACGGATTTCAGCTACACCACGTCCGTCTGGGCGGATTTTTTCGACTGTGATGAGACGCCTCACTTCTTCTTTGACAATCTTGTTTAACACTTCTTTAACTTGCTTGAGTGTATCGCCTGATGCCTCATTCGCCTTATAACCATCTAGCACGTCACTAAAAACGGCGTCAATGGCTTCTTGGCGTGCATGCTTTTCATGGATTTTGATAGCCTCTTGCAAACGGGCTTCGGCAGCCGTTCTAACTTCTGAATCAATGTCTGCATCAACTTGATAGAGTTTAAGCTCCATTTTAGGCAGACCGATTTCTCGCACGATTTCTTCTTGGAATGCAATAATTTCCTTAATCGCATCATGACCAAACACGATGGCTTCAAGCATGATTTCTTCTGTTACTTCCTGCGCACTGGCCTCAACCATATTAACTGCATCTTTCGTTCCAGCAACAACTAAGTCAATATCTGACACTTCAAGTTGCTCGAGCGTCGGATTCAATACGAACTTCCCATCAACACGTCCAACTACAACACCCGCGATCGGCCCTTCAAACGGAATATCCGAAATCGAAAGCGATAGCGACGATCCAATCATAGCTGCCATCTCTGGCGAATTATCATGCTCGACACTCATCACATAATTGATAACTTGCACATCATTACGGAATCCATCTGGAAATAGCGGGCGAATCGGTCTATCAATAAGCCTCCCCGCTAAAACTGCACTCTCAGCTGGACGCCCCTCACGCTTGATGAACCCACCTGGCACCTTACCCACCGCATAGAGCCTTTCCTCATAGCTTATCATTAATGGGAAAAAATCCAAATCTCTTGGCTCTTTTGATGACACACAACTTGAAAGCACGACTGTTTCACCATATCTAACCAAAACTGCAGCATTAGCTTGCTTAGCCATTTCACCGATTTCAAAAGACATCTCTCGCCCAGCAATTTCTTTCGTGAAAATTCTTTTTTCTGACATGTTTCTTCACTTCCTTTTCAATCACTCTAGAACAATTTCAAATGGCACTAGTGCGCAAACGCACCGTGTCTAATCTCACAAGCACCGAACCTCGCTGGTTGCTTGTGGGTAAACATTTAATTAAAAATAGCGTGATACTTAAATCGAATATTGTTTAAAATTTCGTTCGCTAAAATACAAAAAAGAGCCAAAAATTTGGCTCACTAATTAACGACGTAATCCTAAACGCTCGATTAATGTTCCGTAACGGTTGATGTCTTTATTACGTAGATAAGTTAATAAATTACGACGCTTACCAACCATTTTCAAAAGCCCACGGCGTGAATGATGATCGTGCTTATGCTCTTTTAAATGGTCGTTTAGACGATTAATATCAGCAGTTAATACCGCTACTTGAACCTCTGGAGAACCAGTGTCACCCTTATGAGTTGCGAAATCTTGAATGATTTGTTGCTTTTCTACTTTAGAAATTGCCATTGCAAATTCCTCCTAAATGTTTTTCTTTTTCCCTATACCAAGAAATAGGCTGGAGGCGCCAAAATCATAGAACAGGGTACTCAACATTAGTAATTATAGCATATATTTATCAAATTGCCTATAAAAATTTAATTTTTTTTAAAATCATTGTTTCCTCCACCCTTTCTCTCTTGCAATTCGTATTTATTTTTGGTAAAATAACCTAGTTGAGTTTCTTTTATGAAATCCATTAAAGATAAATCTATAATGAAATTGGAGGGTATTAAAATGCCGAACATTAAATCACAAGTTAAACGTGTTAAAACCAACGAAAAACGTCGTCAAGCAAACGCGTCTTTCAAGTCGTCACTGAAAACTGCAATCAAAAATGTTGAGGTTGCAATTGAAGCTAAAGATGTAAATGCTGCTCAAGAAGCTTACAACTTGGCTAACAAACTTTTAGATAAGTCAATTACTAAAGGAATTGCACACAAGAACTTTGTTGCTCGTAACAAGTCTCGTCTAAGCAAAAAGATCAACGCTTTGCAAGCGTAATAATTAAGAAGTCGTCCGAGTGGACGGCTTTTTTCTTGCCAAAAACTTACGATCTATGTAATAATTAAAAAGACGTAACAATTGTAGCGCCCCCCAAGAACCTAAAAGGTTCCTAGGGGGCGTCACAATTTGCTAACGCCATTTCAATTATTCTTTGTAGTCGCATTCTTTGCCAGAGCACACGACATCTTCGTTTTTACCTTTGACGACCAGTTGGTTCTCGCATTTTGGACATTTGCGGTCAATAGGTTTGTTCCAAAGTGCATAGTCGCAATCTGGATATTTGTTGCATCCAAAAAAGATTCTCCCGCGACGGGTTGGTTTTTGAACGATGTCGCCGTCTTTACATTTCGGGCATTTAACACCAGTAGTCGTCGCTGCGTTAATCTCGGGTGTTGCATCCTTTTTAATGTGCTTGCACTCTGGGTAATTGCTGCATGCAACGAATTCTCCGTAGCGACCACGACGCACAACAAGCGGATGTCCACAATCGGGGCAATCTTCACCAATTTCTTTCGGGGCAATTTTCTCCATTTTTTCGTCGGCATTTTCAACCATCGGGATGAAGCGATCATAGAAATCTTTTAACTCAAGATGCCAGATTTTTTCACCATCAGCAATTTCATCTAAGTTGTTCTCCATTTGAGCTGTGTAAGCAACATTAATGATATCAGCGAAAAATTCCTCGAGTTTATCGCTTGTTAGCGTTCCTTGCTCCGTTGGTTTAAATCTACGCTCTTCAAGATTTACATAGCCACGCATTTTTAATGTTTCCATTGTTTGTGCATATGTCGATGGTCGACCAATACCGAGTTCTTCCATCTCTTTGATTAGCTTTGCCTCCGAATACCTTGCTGGTGGTTGTGTGAAATGTTGCTCCGAATTGATATCGAGTAACTCTGCCTCAGTCCCTTCTTTAACATCGGGTAAACTGGCATTTTTCGTTGTTTCGTAGCTATAAACTTTCAGATAACCAGGAAATATTAAAATCTGACCGTTTGCTCTGAACATGTAGTCTCCAGATGCGATATCTAGGGTTGTTGCTTCAACCGTAGCACTCTTCATAAGTGAAGCAACAGCACGTTCCCAAATCAGTTTATAGAGCTTTAATTCCTCTGGCTTCAAAAATTTAGCCATTTCATCTGGTGTTCGAGTGACAGCAGATGGACGAATTGCTTCATGGGCTTCTTGTGCATTTTTGCTAGTCTTTGCCGACTTACCGCCACCTGTACCTACATAGTCAATGCCATATTCAGACTTAATAAAGGTCTTTGCATCTTTAACAAAAACATCCGAAAGTTTCGTTGAATCTGTACGCATATATGTAATCAATCCGACCGATTCTTTGCCAACTTTAACCCCTTCGTATAGTTTTTGCGCGATTGACATCGTCCTTCTTGCATTAAATCCAAGCTTGGAAGAAGCCTCTTGTTGCAAAGTTGATGTGATAAAGGGTGGCTTTGGCTTTTTTAGACGATTTTTCTTGTCAACTTTATTAATTGTAAATGGCGCTTTGATAGCGCTTAAATGTTTTTTCGCTTCTTCTTCATTGGCGATTTCAATTTTCTTACCTTTAAACTTAGCTAAATCAGCTTCGATTTTAGCAGTAGTTGCACCAAACAAAGCATGAATTGTCCAATATTCTTCGCTGATAAAAGCTTCGATTTCGCGCTCTTTTTCCACGATTAAGCGAAGCGCTACGGACTGTACGCGTCCAGCACTTTTACTCTTGATTTTATTTTGCAAAAGTTTGCTTAATTTAAAACCGATAATTCGATCTAAAATTCGACGACTTTCCTGTGATTTCACCAAGTCCATATCAATGGTACGCGGCTGCTTAAATGCATCCAAAATTGCTTCTCTGGTAATCTCATTAAAAACAACACGATTTTCTTCTGTCACATCCAACTCAAGTACATCAGCCAAATGCCAACTGATTGCCTCACCTTCACGGTCGGGATCGGTTGCGAGATAAACATGACCAGCAGCTTTAGAGGCATGTTTTAATTCTTTAATAACCTTTGATTTTCCCGTTGTATTTTTATAGTTTGGCTTAAATTCATTTTCAACTTCAACACCAAGCCCACCAGGACCCGTTGTTGCTAAATCCCTAATATGACCAACACTCGATAAAACAATATAGTCTTTGCCTAAATAATTTTCAATTGTTTTCGCCTTTGCTGGCGACTCGACAATCACTAAATTTTTCGACATGAGGACATCCTCCTTCATTAACCTAGTAAACGAACTAATAATACACCTTTGTCGCCTGCTTGTCAACCATTCTTATTCCAATTTAGCATTAAATTCGCTCAATAGCCTCCAAAACATCCCTCGCCCTCCTCAAACACATCGCTCCACTGGCAATCAACTCAATACATCCAGAAGCACTTGCCACGTCTATCCTATCAGGTAAAGCTAAAACTGGATGCCCCTGCCCCACCAAGTACCGCAAATACTCAAGACGCCCATCGCTTTCAGACAGCTCAAATGTGCACAACACATCAGAAAGCGCAGAAACCAACCGATACGAACGATAATACTTTTTCCAATCAAAACGCACCCCTGGAGGATATTCGCTGATCACCAACTCTCCATCACAAAGCGTATCAATCCCTGCCGCCAGCACCTTCACACCTTTAGTCCCAATCAAGCGTTCCACACCAAAAGNCGACCCCCGGACAATCACCACGCTTGGCGACATATTCCCCATTACATCCCGACAAATCATCTTTGTATAATCACTAGGCTTTTTTCCTCCAACGATCGAGACTTTCCCCCTAGAAAGCAACCCGATATCTCCCCGATAATAAAGTACAAACGGTGGCAATGACATCTCAAAAAGGCTTGCTGGATATTCATCGTCCAAAATCGTCAAAACCTTAAAACCAACATCTAATGGCAGACCCGAGCTACACTCGTTCCTGTCTTTCTTTAATTCCTTATCATGACGTAATCTTTGATACATCGTGTGAGCATTTCCAAAACATTCTATGCTTAATCGAATTAATTTTTCACGCATATTCCCACCTCAAAAAATAGAATTGTATTATATTAAAAGATTTAAGAACTCTATTTCAAATTTTTAAGATACATCTTGACCAAGTGCTACCACTTCATCCCTTGATAAAGTCGTCGATTGAAGGATTGCATCTAAAGAAATTCTAAGATTTAATAAAGACTTAGTCATGCTTCGCTCCTTTTCTCTTCTACCCTCTTCCCTGCCTTCTTCTCTTCCATCCTCTTGCGTAGCCGCCACTGCTTCCTCATAAGTCCATGCTAATATATCCATATTTAAAACCTCCGCTTCATATTTTTTTAAAAATTCTTTCATTACCCCTATACTAACACAATGTTGATGCGCTTTTTTCATTGCTAATTCTTCTGCGTATCCCTCGTCACAGTACTTTCTATATGTGTCGATAAAATAGCTATATTCACGCAAAGTCTTTGAGCGCTCCAACACTTCTGAAGTCTCTTCCAAATTAATATTAATGAATTTCACCTTGAGTTCGAGCGATAATGGCTTACCAGCTTCAATAAATGCATCTGACAATTTTAAAATATTTTTTCTCGGCGCATTTCCTTCACCATTGTACAAGATATAAAATTCTGGTGTTGGTACCTTCAGCAATTTCTTTTGATACAACACCTTTTATCAATTGAAAACTCATAAACCTTTGATACGTAGAATAACAAGCGCATCGGCATATTTTCTGAAATTGATGTCTGATATTCCAAAAATACAATAAATCTATCATCAAGCCTAAATGAAACATCATTCCTAACCCCTTGATAAAAGATGTTTTCCAGTGTATTCATTTCAATTGAAGTGTCAGGATCGTAGTTGCTCTTATTTATCGCATTATAAATTTCCAGTGTATTTTCTGGGTTGTTATAATACCTCCTAAAAATTGTGTCTCTATATGTGATATTAAGATTCATGTTGCAGCTCCTTCCAGATATAATTTCGAGCGATTAAAAAATCACCTACCTTTATATACGGGAGAAATCACAAATTTCCTTCATAAATTTGCATATTTCGATCGTGAAAACGTTTTCCAAGGATGTGAATCATCTCTAAAACCACAACGTCAGAAATTATTCTACGTTTTATTATAGCATATTTCCCTCTTTCTTCAAAGATAATTCCATAGCTTTTATATGTATATCCTTCTTCTAAAAAAAGGACGCTGTGATGTTAATCACTAGCGCCATTAAATGATAATTCTTTTACTAATTCTGAAACCATATCTGACGAAACGCGCGCTGCTGAAACTAAGAACTCATCAAAGGAAAGGTGTGATTCTTTCCCAGCAATATCCGACAATGCCCGTACGACCACGAATGGCTTTTTAAATAGGTAACAAACTTGCGCCACTGCTGCTGCCTCCATCTCAAGCGCCACCGCTTTAGGGAAACTCCTCTTAACAGTTTCCAATTGCGAAGGTTTATTTACAAATGCATCCCCTGTTGCAATCTGACCCATGATATAACTAGCATTAGCTTTTTTTAAAATTTGAGCAACGCTCACCACCAATTTTTTATCTGATTCAAATGATGCAGGGAGCCCTGGAACTTGCCCATATTCATAATTGAATCCGGTTACATCGACGTCATGATACACAACTGACTCAGAAATGACCAAGTCTAGCACGTTGGCATTTTCTTTAATTCCACCAGCTGAGCCTGTATTGATGACCGCTTCCACATCAAAATTTTGCATTAATAGCGTCGCAGCTATAGAAGCGTTCACCTTGCCGATGCCACTCTTTAACAATACAACATCCTTGTTGTGTAACGTTCCGACAGTAAACTCCACATGTGCGATTTTTTCCTCTTCTTTAATACTGATTGCGTCCTTTAAAATGGCAACTTCTTCATCCATTGCGCCGATTATAGCTATCATCTCAATTCTCCTTCTTTACAAAAAAAGAGCTCATATTTTTAGCTCTTTCCTCTAGTCTATTACAACTATAATTCCCATTTTCAATCACTTCTGACGTGTAGCGCCTTTTTAACTCATACCGACGATTTTAACTTCCACTGTTTCAGTCGGGGTCATAACCATTTGCTTGTCACCAATGGCTTTTCCTAAAAGTGCGACCGCTATCGGTGATTCGTTAGAAATTTTGCCGTCAAATGGATTTGCCTCAGCGCTACCTACAATTTTAAACGTCTGTTCCTCTTTAGAACCGACTCGCATAAATGTAACAGTTGAGCCAATTTGAACAACATCACTTGCATCATCTGATTCAATGATAACTGCATTTTTTAGGATATATTGCAATTCTTGGATACGCTCAAACGTCATCGCCTGTTCTTCACGCGCAGCATCATATTCAGCATTTTCCGACAGATCCCCTTGCGCGCGCGCTTCCTGAAGTTTAACTTTAACCTCTTCCATTTTAACCTGACTTAAAAAATCAAGTTCCTCTTGAAACTTCTCAATCCCCTCTTGGGTTAAATGTTGACTATTTTCTGCCATAATGTGACCCTCCAAAACCGAGACGTAAATACGTCTTATACTAATCGACTTTTAAAACATTACTAAAATGAAGCTATTTTTTATCAAGACCAGGAAACATGTTGCGACGCATATTAGCGTCCCATCAAGTTAGAAATCATAGAAATTTGCGATCTTTTCACAATCATACTTCGTCAGCTTCTCCTCACGTACCTTCTTTGGTACGCCACGTCGTCGCTTCCTCGTATGATGGCCAAAAATCCTCGCAAATTTCTACAATTCCTAACCTGACAAAACAATAGGAGGAGATGGTGACAATGTCCTGATGAAAAAGAGCGAGTTTTAGTCATGTTTTAAACGTTGATTAGTATTAATAACCTCCCCTAATTATACACGATTAATCTGAATCTGTAAATGTTTTTAATCTTGAGTTTTATCTTACCTCGTAAGAAAAGAATCTTTCAGAGGGCAGAAGCTCGGCATGCTTCGCACATCCAGCCTGTCTCAAAAGATTATTTATTGTAAAAATGTCTACATTTTAAATTATTCGACTATTTCCCTGCCATGTCTAATCCAAAGCCGGTTGCGCAACCAAATTGATACTATGGGATTTCAGCACCCTTTCTCCCCTCTTGGTGGGGAATTTGGCGGTGAACCTAACAAACTCAACCTGATTCATTTCAATTTAAGCCACTTTAGGAATAATCTTGTTATTCATGAATTGAACTTTATTCACGCTTGATGTTTTTATGTTGTAAAATACACCCACAGCGTTACAAACGTTAAATGACCATAGAAGTCATCTGTATAGATTTGATTTATCACTTTCTCAAATTCAGTCTTTGTCCAATACGAAATGTCTACACGAACCCGACCAACTGCTTTGACCTGTCTGGATACATCATGTTCCAGATGGCTCGTAGTTAATTGCTACGTCTAATGTCTTTCTCAATACTCCAAATATTTGGCTTGCCAATTTCCTTTGAGTTATCTCATTTTTTAACCTTCTTTCCTTTATTCGTATTGTCAAAAAAAATTAATAACAAACTGCTTAAAACGTTGATATTAAAACATTTCATCAAAAAACTTGCCTCCCCCTTAAAAATGTAGGATAATTTAGATTCTAACAACTAATTATTCCAATACATATTACAAAGGAGCGACAAGTTTGTGCACACCGATATCGTAACAGAATTAGAAGAATCTATCAAGCTTAAAGATCAAATTATTTTACTTTTATTAAGGAAATTGAATGAGTTCATGCCCTTTGAGTATGAACCTCTGCCAGAAGAAGGCATAAGCCTTGATTACCAGAAACTTGTAGACACTAGGTCTTGTTCTTACCTACTTTGTGAATTATGGGCTCTCCGCTCGCTCTACTGCTGCCTTACTTAAAGATGTTCATGACATCAAGATTTCCAGACAAACTGTTCTCAACTATGCTAACGCACTTAAGCCTCTTCTAGATTACTTCAACAAGAACTTTCCTTACGAGTTGTCTGGAGAGTACTGTGGTGACGAAACTTACGTTAGAATCAAGGGGAAATGGCATTACCTCTGTTTTTTCTTTGACGCTGTCAAGAAAATATTCTTGGCTTATCCTATCTCTAAGAACCGTGATACTAAGCTTGCGATACAAGCCATTGATGACTTGCTTACTAAACTTCCAGAATTACCTGCAGATAAAGAACATTCTGACGAGTTAAAGCTCATCGTTGATGGAAATCCGATTTACTTGCTTGCCCAACAGTTCTTTGCAGAACACATATTCATTTTGATATTAAACAAGTGATTGGCCTTCAAAATAAGCCTGGTGACGAAGTGTCAAAAGAATATCGCCCACTCAAGAACGTCATTGAGCGAGTTAACCGTGCTTACAAAACAAACATCAGACATTTCTTTGGTTTCGGCTCTATGGCAGGTGCTGAATCGTTCACAACGTTGTTTGTCACGTTCTTTAACTTCCTTAAACCTCACTCTGCCTTAGACTCAAATGTACCTGTTATCATTGATGATCTATCTGACGCTCAGATAATGCCTACCAGATGGGTTAAACTTATTAAGTACGCTCAGGAATTTGCGATTTCCCATACAGTCCAATCAGTCTAATCATACAAGTCATTTTTTCGTCTTTTGTGACATGGCTTTTTTGACATGCCTGAAATCAGTTTTTTAGCGGTAATTGCGTACGCAATTATCCACTAAATCCAATTTCGAAGCCTAATACCAACACTCTTAAAATCGCGAATCGATAATTATTTTTTTTATTCAGTTTTTCATAGAACTTTTGACAGTACCATTTTGTAAGGGGTCGTCTGGAAAATCATGTCCCCAATGTTCTCTAATAATTCTTCTATTACTAAATTCATAATCTCGACCTGGAATAGGATTATTACGTTTATCACGAGCTGGTCTTATACTTCTTGGTTGCTCTGAATGTAATTCAGGTAAGCCAAACCAAAAGCGTGGTACTTCATGAGTAGCTACATCTGCCACTAACACCGTATTAAATTGGCTTGTTAGTCTTTTGATAAACTCCCAATCTGTTTCTTCATATTAAAGCTTCATCTTTCCTATCGCTGAATTGGCTGTTATATTAATCACTGAATGTCGTTCGTAATTTTTTTGACAACAAGTCCTTTATCAATTCGCTATACGCCATTTCCTGATTCTGAAATGACCGACTTCGCTTTTTATCATCTAACACATGAGTGGCTGACATTGCTTTGATTTCTATCATATATACTTGATTCTTATGCTCAATATTAACTTCTGTCATTCTTCCTGAAAAAAGTAAAAGATTTGTGTCAACATTTAAGCGTAAACTTCCTGTTTGTTTAGGTGGACGTTTTGATAGAATCTTCCAGTAAACAAATAAGATGGTTTTTGTTGAGAATTAAATGTGCAGTTACTAGTGTGGGTGACTGCTACTGAATGGATAAGCCGTTTCTACACTTCCATCTTCCTTGACTATAATTCTTGCCTTATCTGCATAATGTTTGAAACCCGTTTTTAAATATACTACTGCTGGGAAATGTTTCCCATGTTTACTTGGTAGTGGTACATCATGTGTACCCGCACCTTTCTTTTGGGCAATCTCTGCGATAAAATCTGCGACTATTTGGTTATCTTTCCATTGACCTAATTGTTTACCACCATCTCTCGCTCTTGCCATGTAGTCTGTGATTTCTGCACGAGCATCGTGGTCGATGAATGTTTTGCCATAGGTTGCTTCACTTTTTGGGTTGCCCTAGTCTTGAATTATTGTAACAGGTGTAAAGGTATTCGGAAACTGCGTTATAATGCTCAATCAAAAAATCTAATAAGGAATCATATTTATAAATGAAACGAGCAGAGTTTTCACCTTCTCCATAATAATAAATCGCTGGATTCGGAAATTCATCTAATCTAAAGAAGTAGAATTGATACCCTTGATGCATAAAAAATACAAAATCATTGTCGCTTAAAGCTTCATCTGATTCATCTTCCTCCAGTAACTCAATCGCCCCATTTTTTAATTTTCCAATTTCTTGCATCGTATATGAAGACCCTCTAAGAAATTCAATACCATTTCCTGCTTTTTTCATAAACTGTAAATAATCATCAGGAAGTTTTTGTCCATTAGCCAATAACTCGATTCTTTCCAACTCTTTTTCGGAAATTGGTTTCATTCCATGATTATTCTTTTTTAAAAAATCTAAAAACAACTCTATATTTTTTTGACCTATATATTTCATAATTTCCTCCGTCTCCATTACCCATACAAATTGACATCACCGTACCAGCTTCTGGCATACTATGCATCAAGCTAGTGTGGGCGGCGACTCATTTATCTTTTTATCAAAAGTAATATAAAAATTAGGCTCGAAATAAATTATATACTCTTTTTCAGAATTATTTTGCCGAATTTTCAAAATATCATCATGTACAACTAATGAAGCCACATCTTCAAGAGATAACTTTAATGCTGTACTATCTCCCAGTCCAAGACTAATTGTACATTTCTTCTCATAAATAGAGCAATTAAGAATAAATTTAGCCCCCCTGTTGTCTTCCTTGCTATAAATAAACATACCGACTTCTTTTTCTGCAATTGATATCGGTTCGCTTTCAAATAGTGCTTTAAGCTCATGTTCAACATATTTTATATACATTATATCTCTCTCCCTTTATCTACCAAAAACTGTTATTACACCACCATTTTGATTTACTACGACTGTTACATCCGATGTCTGATGAATAAATATTCCAGGATTATTACCTGGAATAGCAGGTGTAGTCCTAATTGCATTTTCAACAACAATCGGCGATATATTTCTCGGTTGTATTTGACTATTCATAAACTCTTTATATTNTCGTGTTCCTGGAGTTAAGCCAGCCGTAGCCGNCTGTTGCTTAGCCCTAGTTTCAAGAGTTGTTCTTATTTCAGCAGTGTCGGGAGCCATTCGTTCTTACGTATGTTCTGTGTATTTGCAACCATAGTTTTATCTAAACGAAAATGAACTCAGAGTATTTATTCCTAATATTGGACAATAACTGCGCTTGTTGAATATGATTGAATTCAGTTAGTTCACAATCGTTTTGTCGCTGCTATATTCCTATCTTTTGCTTGAGGATTTATATGCACCATGCAATGTTTCACTTTTGGGAATTTAGCTTCTACTTGATCGTGAACGTCTTCGGATATGTCGTGTGCAATTTTTAGTGAGAGGTTTTCATCAACGCTTATTTCTACGTCAACGTAGACTCTCGATCCAAACATTCTTGTCATCATTTCGTCGATATTTAAGACACCTTCAACATCTAGGATGACTCCTTTGATAAGTTCTACTGTTTCTTCATCACATGCTGTATCAACTAGTTTTGAAATTGCTTCTTTAAATGTATCCATTGCGACTTTAAAAATAAAGAGACAAATGACTAAACTAAGGAGTGGATCCGCAAATGCAAAGCCCATTCTAACGCCTGCAATTCCGACAATACTTGCCAATGAGGCAAATGCGTCTGCGCGATGGTTTAGTGCATCCGCTAACATGGCTTCTGAGTCTATTTTAGTAGCAATTATTTTGGTATAGCGATACATCAGTTCCTTGACAATGACTGATGCGGTTGCAATGACAAGTAAGGCAACGTTCGGGGAGTTTTGTTCGTAAGTGCCAGTTATTAATGCTTGGATGGCGTGATAAAAAATCGCCACGCCAGTGAATAAAATTAGGGCTCCTACAATGATAGATGCGATTGATTCTAATCGTTCATGCCCATAGGGATGGTCATCATCAGCTTCTTTGCTCCCCATCCTTATGCCAATGAAAACTATGATTGTCGTGACGCTATCTGTGATATTGTTAAGCGCATCCGAAATCATGACGGTGGAATGCGCCAAAATACCGGCTGTAAATTTAATGACGGCAAGTATCATGTTTAGCAAAAAAATATTACGTGAAACTTGCATCCCTATTTTTTGACGATTTTCAATTTGCATTAACATCTCGCTCCTAATGGTGTAGTCGTCCTAGTATTATACATCAATCTGTTGTAAAAATCCATCGCGGAAAAGTTGGAACAAGTGTGGTGGGCTTTCACCAATTCTTGAAGGAATTGGCGAAAGTCTTCAAGATGAAATCAGATAAAAAAAGCAATTATACAATTAATACTAATTGACTTTTAAAATGACGCTTATTTGTAGATAATTTTTTCATTCTACTAGGAGACGAAATCCGTAGCGTACCTAGAGGGTAACGCGCAGACTTTGGCAACAACGTAGAATGGGAAAATCATCATAAATAAGTGTCATTTTAAAGGTTAATTAGTATAAAGTTACTTTTTTAAAAAATATCATCATTGAATCTAGTGTTCCGTCAGGTTAGGAACTTTAGATCCACATGAGCTGTGGATCACCTGTCATGATTAACTAATGCCTCAAGTATTCGGCAAGCTAATCTATGAGTGGCGTAAGTAGAACTATATACCACATTTTATGCGTCAAGTTCAACTTTATCTACAATCCCATGTGATTGTTGACGCGACGTTTTGTCGCGCCTTTTGAAGCTTTTTATCATTTATCGTAAGTTTCGCCAATTGATGATGCAACGGCTATCAGGCTCTCGATGTCGAGGTCTTGTGATACGAGGAACATTTCGACACCATTGTGGTTCCAAGTTAGTGTGCTTTCGCCCATTACACCAATAGTTCCGTTTACAAGGATTGGTTCCCCTACAATGTTTTCTGTGCTACCGACTTCGCGCATACGTGCGGATTCTTGGATAATTGTGAATGTAACGTCACCACCAAATGTCATGATGACACGCTCTCCAGCATCGGTCGCAACTGTTGTTTTATCAACTAACGTCGCTCCTGTTGGGATGTATGTCGGATACAATTGTGCTTCTTCGACGTTTGCAACGCTTACTACACCTTCGCCCATAGCGTCTTGTGCAGTTTCCATGATAGCCTCGGCATTGAATGTGTCAGCTGTCATTTCTTCATTGAATTCAAAGTTATCAAAGCGCATTGACATACGTACATTTCCTTCGGCATCACGGACTTCAACCAATGTTGGCGTCAGATTTTTCTTGCAAAAGTGCATGACCTGAGTTGCGAAATTGCCATTTGCATGGTTTACTGCATCAATTTCAAATTGATACGTTTCTTCACCTATTGTAAATACTGGCGTCTCTGTATTCAAGATGTCTGCTAAAAGTGATTGATATAAATATACTTGTGAGCTTGTAAGTGGCCATTCGCTTTGGAATTTGAACTGCTTATTAAGTGCCGGTGTCAACACGAATACCCCTTCATCATTTTTCAGGATAATTTGCTCATTACCTGTTGTCTCATTACGCATCGTGACACGGTAATAATGTGGTTGCATGAATGCTACCTCGACAGCGTACTCATATACCTGTCCCTCTGATTCAACTTCCATGAATCCAGTCGCTAAATAAGTCTCAGCTTCATCTAAATTGCCAGCCAACTTATTTACAACATCAGCCTCCGACATATCCCCACACGATGTTAAAGTAAAACCAATAACCCCCGCAACAACGATTGCAAATAACGCTAAAAATCTTTTCTTCATCCCTACTCCACCTCATTAGAATTCTTTGTTTAAACAATAATATGAGGCAAAGATCGAGAATATTACTCCAAGACGACAAAAGCCACCGCATAATCCGTATCGTGGCTAATTGATAGATGTAAACCATCAATTTTTGGTTTCAAAAGGCGTGGCGCCCCAGTTTCGTCATTTATGATGATAAAGTCAGTGAAACTGGCGCCACGTCTCCTCAGTATCCCTATCTTAGACATCGCCTCTTTCGCGGCGAATCTACCTGCGAGATACTCTACTCTTCTCGTATCATTGGTAAAATTAACATAGACAAATAATTCTTCGTCAGAAAGAATCCTTTTGGCAAAATCCTCTTGTCTATTTAGATTGCGAACCCTTTCAATGGATACAATATCAGTACCAATACCTTTTAGCATGAAAAAACCTCCGATGGACGCAGTATTTCAATCCACACGTCTCTTACGAGACGTGACTCAACTGATGCTGAAAATTGCAAAGATATAATTAATATTTCAATCCACACGTCTCTTACGAGACGTGACTTAGCACTACACCTTCATTATCTGGCATTTTAAATTTCAATCCACACGTCTCTTACGAGACGTGACTCAAAACTTATCAAGTGACTTTATTCCTAGCGATATTTCAATCCACACGTCTCTTACGAGACGTGACGTTGGTGTCTCTGCTACATCTTCGTAATCTTCGATTTCAATCCACACGTCTCTTACGAGACGTGACGGGGGCATACGACCGCTATGAATTAAAACTCGGTAAATTTCAATCCACACGTCTCTTACGAGACGTGACCGGTTACCGATTATTGTTTGGCCGTGCATATGTTATTTCAATCCACACGTCTCTTACGAGACGTGACAATTCCGAAAAGTTGATACGCTCCGTGGATTGCGATTTCAATCCACACGTCTCTTACGAGACGTGACCGAAGATGTCAAGATGTCTCTGGAAAGTAAAGATATTTCAATCCACACGTCTCTTACGAGACGTGACGTAACTGGATTGGTGCTATGAGGCGTGGTTCGGAAATTTCAATCCACACGTCTCTTACGAGACGTGACTGGCACGTGTACAACGTGCGAGAGAGAAACCGAGATTTCAATCCACACGTCTCTTACGAGACGTGACTTTCTTGAAAATCTTCGTTCTTTTCGTATTCGGCAATTTCAATCCACACGTCTCTTACGAGACGTGACCATCTAGCAAACCTAGTTGACTAAGCTCGTTCTTATAATTTCAATCCACACGTCTCTTACGAGACGTGACATTATTGTCCACCCACGCCAATTGCACCAAGGTGATTTCAATCCACACGTCTCTTACGAGACGTGACTGCGATTTTTGCAACTTTTGACACAATTTTGCGTGTTGAATCACAAAAATCATTC
>JGI990J12352_1000153_pt1 | contig 16008 bp, 16 predicted proteins | sample Intmic4MA4BA4MSA_FD_12352 | JGI IMG/M metagenome (IMG submission 12352) | reverse complement strand
CGAAGGAAGCCGTTGTGTACCGCCCAACGAATGTAGTCCACAGCCCAATCGCTCGCATCCGGCACAGTAACGTCACTCGGTACGCCGAGATCCAGATCGCGGTCCGCAGCAACGCGGTGCATCATAGTAGCAAGTTGCTCACGCGTCAGAGAATCGGTTGGCGCAAACCGTCCGCCCCCTACACCCTGTACGACATTCGCGTCATAAGCCCAGGTAATCGCCTCGCTGTACCACGCTCCACCTGCAACATCGCTGAAGACAGGGCGGAAGGTAGCCGCAGGTTCCCCCTCCATACGCCACACGATGGTCGCTACCATTGCGCGCGTAAGTGTTGTGTTTGGCGAAAACACCGTCGCCGAAGTTCCCTGCATGATGTTTTTATCAAAGACATATTGAACGGAATCATGGAACCAGTCACTTGGCGTTACATCCGTAAAGGGCAGTGATTGTAGTTGTACTTCCTCTTCAGCGGCAAAAGCACCTGTTTTCAATACTCCAACTAGCATCGCGATGACCAAAAATACACTTAAAATCCTTTTTAGCTTTGCTGTTTTCATAGTATTCTCCCTACAATAAATTAGTTTTAGAGATATCCAAACTTACAGAAAAACCTTTCACACTGTGATAACAGTGCCGTTCCCTCTAAATCCTCCCTTATTTTCATTTTACAAAGCCGAATAGCTTTAGATTATTATAGCAAAAAACAAAAAACCCTGCAATAGAATTCTATCGCAGAGAACATTTTTATAAAATTATCACGTGATTTTCTGATTTACTGTTTTGTGCGTTCCAAAATACCCTCACGCCCTAATTGTACACCGCTAGAGCGCGAAACTGAAGTTATTTACAAAAAATGTGTCGATTCGTTTGCCTTGTCTGCCTAAATCAACGCCATTCCGAGGTACACCTCGTCCCTATCTTCCTGCGCTATGCCCAGGTATCGTCGCGTAATATCAAAGGACGAATGGTTGTAAATATCCATCAGCATTACCGGTAAGACACCGGATTTCCATGCAAAGTAGCCGAATGTTTTCCTTAATGAGTGACAAGCGATACATCCTGCGATGTTTGCCGCTTCTGCCGCGGCCTTAATAACTCGCCATGCTTGCACTCGACTGATCGGTGCACAGTTTTTTCGGTTATTCTCGAAGATATACTCACCCCGCCTTGCAGGGAGACACAGTTGGAGTGCAACGATTGCTTTCTTATTTAAGGCAATCGTCTTTTGTTTGCCCGTTTTTCGCTCCGTAACCGTGAAATGAGTGCGAAAGGCCTTCGCCTCGTCGTCATACACATCCTCCCATCGTAATCGTAGCAGATCACTGATGCGTAAGGCGGTATAAACGCCTAGGACAATGAGTGCATAGTTGCGGAAATGCCTGCGTTTAAGCCAATACTCCGCCAGTCTCTTGAGCTGTTTCTTATCCCTAATCGGGTCTGTACTCATAGAAGGACCCCCTCTTTTATCTTTTAGAGATCATAGCACAAAGCGGCAAAATCTATCCAGAAAAAGGAGAATGTAACACATTGTTTCTTACATTACGTTTTCTACATATAATAGGAACTATTTTTTTCAATGCATCACAATGGGACTTTTGTATAGAGTCAGCGCATAGAATAAGAGCAATTAGAAAAAATAATACCTATTTTCAACAAATGCTTGACAAAATAAGTCATAGTAATCTATAATAAGCTAAGCCATTGCGCTTAACTATTGAAACATTCCGTTACATTCGAATGAAAACTCGGCCTAGACAGGGGTGTTTTTCGCACTTTTTGTCGCACGAAAAATTGCCCACCGCGAAGCTTGTCGCTATTCCGCAAACGGTGGGCGGCACCACGACCTAAGCATGCACATCAGAGCCACAGCCCACGTCAAGCGGAGGCCTATGCCGATCACTTATGTAGCAAAAATGTACGTCCTGCACGGATCAATAACAGATGCAGTGGCACTCCGAACACCAAAGCAGGTCATATCGCACATTCCAAAAAACACGTTTCCGATCACAACCCGAAAGCAGTTTTGACCCGAGCAAAGGCTCAAACAATCCGTTGAATACTTCGGCACTACGGAATATACAGCGCTTGTATCAAAACCTGCATCGGTCGCAGACGAAAATGCACCCCCGAGCCAAACAACCGAAACAACATCTTCGCTCTGCACTCACGAGCAATTTCTTCAGAGCATTCCCCCGTCAACCGCGATAAAAAGAGAAAAGAGTGAGCAGTCTTGGAAAAGAACGCACTATTGGAGCAGTACCGCACAAAAAAAGCAGAGCATCCTGCACATATCCTAATCTTCCGGCTGGGCGGGGTTTATGTCACGTTGGAGCAAGATGCCTATGTGGCGTCTCGAGTATTGCATTTGCAGGTAATCTCTCGAAATTTGGGCGCAGGGAGGGTGCCCGCCTGTGACATCCCAGAGACTTCTATCATGAAGCATGCCAATATCCTCACAAAGGCAGGCTACGCAGTGGCAATCTACAACCAAACAGACGCGGAGCCGGTCGACTTTCAAGATCGGGCAGTGACGGAAGTCTTACCCCCAGAGGCAGGCGCACCAGAGATAAGCCCAGTCTCCGAAGAGGATTATGCCGTATTTTTGTTTGTGTTTGAGCGTGCGTTAAACCGAGAGAAAGCCAAATCAAAGCCGAATGTCTCTCATCAGATCATCTCAGAACTAGACGCGCTCGTTCTGGATCACATAGACCCGGCAGAGGCTTGGGCAATACTTTATCGCTGGAAAAGGACATTTTGCCACGCATAACGGATTACGAAAAAGCGGAATTTTGTTTCCCATTGTTCATCTCTCCATTTGTTCTATAACAAAGGATTTCCCTTTCAGGAAAAAAGAATATCCGAGGTTGGAATATATGCAGAAACTAATCCCCAGGCATTTCATACGGCACGGTGCGATTGCGGCCTTTGCATTTTTCATGTTGCTCACACTCACTACGGGTACGCTGACTTGGCAAATTGTCGACCAACAGGCAATGAGCCAGGCCGGTGTCCCTCCTCCCCAACATCTATGGATAGAGATGATTGCAAAAAACCTCCAACAAACGACAGTAAATTTTACTTTTTAACAACAAAGAGAAAGAGGGAAAACAAATGCAACTACAAGCGTATACAGAATATGCAATCCAAATTTTACAATACCTACATGCCCACCCACAAGGCCTTCGGACAGGCACAGAACTTGCGGAGGAGCTAGGTATTTCCTACCCCACTTTTCTAGCTCTCGCCGTCAAATTGCGGAGAGCCGGCTTGATTGTTTCTGTCCGAGGTCGCAATGGCGGCTTCTCACTGAACAAACCAGCAAAGAAGATCCGTGTCTACGATGTGTTCCTGTGCATTGAGGGCGATCTTTGCATCAGCCGAAACCTAAAGCCCGGCCGTAGTAAATCCGATGATAAGATGCAGCAATTTTTAAAATCTTGGCAGGAGAGCATAATCGCCGAGCTATCCAACACAACGGTAGCAGATTTGGCAAGTTAGGCAGCAAAACCTTGCTCTTACGACAAAAGAAGCCGCAGATGCATTTCAATTGCATCTGCGGCTTCTTTTTAATTTGATGAGTAGCTTTCATCAATCACAACGGCGCTGACCTTTTAGGCCTCTCTTTGCGCACGACAGTAGCACTCCACCCGTTTCCGTAACCAAGATATTATCCTCGACCCGTATGCCTCCGAACTTTTCGCTGTAAATCCCGGGTTCAACAGTCAGTGTCATCCCCGCTGTCAATAGCACGCCATTATGCGGTGTGAGGCCGGGATTAAATTCATGATAGCGAAATCCGACCCCATGCCCAAGCGCATGCGGAAACAAATCCAAACACCCTACTCGCGCAAAAACTTCCGAAGCGGCAGCATAAACCTGACCGGCAGGCACTCCCGCACAAATATGGCGAATCGCATTTTCTTGTGCTTCTTCAACCAGGTCATAATAACGATTTACTTCCGCAGGCACATCTCCAACAAAGCCTGTGCGTGAAATGTCTGCCCAGTATCCATTCACGCAGACACCAAGCTCAAGCAAAACCAGCTCTCCATTTTTCAAGGCTTTTCCCGTAGTCGTATTATATCGCCCTCCATGGACCGCATTTTTGCCACTTTGCACTTGCGCCCAACCGCGCGCAAATCGAACATCATCTTTCCCGATTTGACAAGCAATTGCATGTTCAATCGCACAGCGCACCTCAATCTCTCTAGCACCTTCCGAAAGCGCTGTAAAAAAAGCGTCTACACCTCTTGCCGCTACTTGATTCGCCAGACGAATTGCCGCAATATCGTGCGCTGATTTGACCTCATAAAGCCGTTTTATGGCCGTGGCGCAATCGTCACTCCCCCCTGCACCCAAAGCCGCCAATCTCTCCAGCAGATCGTCGGGAAGGACCGGTTGCTCCGCCGCAAACGTAGTAAGTGCACTCCCGCCGACAAACGGAACATATCCGACTTTTTTGCAAGCTAGCCCCAGCACCTTCAAATCGGCTTCTATCCGGGCAAAAAGCAAATCCCAAGGGTTCTTCACATCCATCCCTAACGAGAACGTTTTCACGGTAATCTCTTCCGCAAAATCAACCATCGGCTCATTTTCCGGGATATATAAAAACGTACCCAACGCAGTAACCACGCCAAAGGAAAGGCCAAAATATGGCTGATATCCAAACGCCATCACCAGCTCATCCGGACGCCAAAAAATAAGAGCGCCCAAATCATAGTCCTGTAGAATTTTTTCCATACGCTCCTTGCGTTCATCCATAGCGACCGCCCCCTTATCAGTATCGCAGTAAATTTTCCTTATACCCACCGTCAATAAACAGCGTCGCCCCTGTCATGTAGGAAGAAGCGTCCGAGGCCAAAAATATGGCAGGGCCTACCACCTCTTCCGCAGTGCCGACGCGCCCGAGCGGGATCCATTGGTCAAACGGCATCGCGCCCACTACTTCTCGGTTAATATCAGTAAGGATTGCGCCGGGCGCCAAGTTATTAACGCGAACCCCTTTGTCCGCAAGCTCAAGCGCAGAAACCTTAGTGAACATTTCCAAAGAAGCCTTCGACATGCAATAAGCAGCGCCCTGACGCATCGGCACCAACTGGTGGATAGACGTCATATTAATCACCGAAGCATGTGCCGATTGTTGCAACAGAGGCAGTAGTGCTTGCAAGAGCATCAAGGGCGCTTTCATGTTCACTGTATGAACCGTATCCCACGTTTCCTCGGTAATCTCGCCTATTTTTTCATGATGCTCACAGCCGGCATTATTGATCAAAATATCCAGACGGCCATCTTCGTCGCTTATTTTATCTACCATAGTGCGAATCGCCGAAATATCCGTCAAATCCGCCGAGGTCCATTGAAATCCTTTTTCTTCCGCAATTTTCTTTGTGCGCGCCTCTTGCGCGCCGTGTATCCATACCGTAGCCCCGGCGTCTCTCAGCCCTTGCGCAATGGCGGCTCCAATTCCCCGCGTGCCTCCGGTTACAAGCGCAACACGCCCAGATAAATCGAATAGTTTCATGATCGTTCCGTTGCCTCCATCCTTATTCTGTTGCGTATTCCATGATGTTCTCTTGCGTGCAATCGGCGGCGTTTAATTCCTTCTTTATGCAACCGCCTCCCAGCACTAAAATTCTATCACTCATAGACAATAGCTCAGGCAGTTCAGAAGATATCATAATGATTGCGACCTCTTGCGCTACAAGTTCCATCATAATTTTATATATTTCAAATTTCGCACCCACATCAATACCCCGCGTAGGCTCGTCTAATATCAAAATATGAGGCCGACGCATAAGCCATTTTGCAAGTACAACCTTCTGCTGATTCCCGCCCGACAACTGATTCACCAAGGTGTTCATAGTAGGCGCCTTTATATTAACACGCTCAAAATATTTCCTCGTCCGCTCTCGCTCTTTTGCACTCTTTATCACACCAAACATAGACAGCGATTTCAAGGACGCTAACGTGGCATTTTCTTTTATGGACAGCAGTCCAACCACGCCATCCTCCTTTCGATCCTCTGTCAGCAAGGCAATGCCGTGCGCAATCGCATCCCCAGGTTTTTTGATATGAACTCGTTCGCCGTCTACTAAAATTTCACCGGAAATCTTTTGAAATTTTCCGAATACGGCATTTATCGTTTCACTACGCCCAGCCCCGACAAGCCCTGCTATTCCCAGCACCTCACCTTTACGAACAGCAAAAGAAATATCTTCAACAATTCGCTTTTTCGCCGCATAAGGATGTGGTACCGTTAGATTTTTTACCTCTAATGCAATATCGCCTATCTTCACCTGTTCTTTCGGGTAAAAGGAAGCAATCTCCCTACCCACCATATCTTTTACAACCGCCATTCGGCTCGTATCCGCAATTTTATGGGAAGAAACACTTTTCCCATCACGCAGTACGGTTATACGGTCGGAATTTGCAAAAACTTCGTCTAACTTGTGAGAAATCAGAATGATGCAAATGCCCTGTGCTTTCAGTTGATGAAGAATGGAAAACAGATTATCACTTTCCGCAGATGTAAGCGGAGAGGTCGGCTCATCCAAAACCAGTATTCGGGGCTTTTTTGAAAGTGCCCGCGCAATAGAAATCAACTGCTGTTGGCTTGGGCTTAGATTGCGCAGTTGTTCCGCAGGGCTAATATCCAGCCTTACCATCTCCAGGTATTTCGCCGCCTCTTGGTTCATCATGTCCCAGTTGATCCGCGAGCCGCTTCGCTTAAACCAACGACCCAAAAACAAATTTTCCGCTACACTGAGATCTAAGTGCATGCTGATTTCTTGATAGATCATAGCAACCCCCGCGCTTTCGCTTTGCGCAGAATTGGCAAAGAGGTTCTTTCTTTCGCCTATGAAAATTTCCCCGGTATATTCCCAGTGCGCATAGGAACCGGAAAGAATTTTCATCAACGTAGACTTCCCCGCACCGTTTTCGCCACACAGAGATAATATCTCACCAGCATAGGCTTCAAAGCTAACATTGTCTAACGCAATGACTCCGGGGAATTTCTTTGTGATGCCCCGCATTTCCAATCGTTTGCTCATGCGCCTTACCCCTTTGCGCCGCTGATAACTTTACGACGATATGTATCAATACCAACAGCCAGCACAATAATCACCCCTACCACAATCCGCTGCCAATAAGCGTCTATCCGCAACATCGTCATAGAAATTGTAAGCACTTCCATAATTGCAACACCAATCACCGTGCCAATCACAGACCCTGACCCGCCAAACATACTTGTGCCGCCAATCACAACCGAGGCAATAACCGTCATCTCCCAACCCATCCCGGCACTAGCTTGGGCAGAAGACAAGCGCGAGGCCATCAATATACCCGCACCCCCCGCCAATACAGACATGATCACATAACTCACTGTTTTGTAAAAAGAAATGTTAATACCAGAGATGCGAGTCGTCTCCTCATTCCCGCCAATGGCGGTGATCACTCTGCCATATACTGTATGCTTTAGCACGAAATGTCCCAGAACAATGATTGCCACCGCAATATAAACAGAAAAAGGGATTCCCATCAGATCCTGCTGGGCGATTGCATTGAACGAATCGGGAAATCCCGAATAAGGTCTGCCCCGTGACATAACATTCACGACACCGCGCGCAACATTCATCATCCCCAGTGTAACAATGAGGGATGGAATCCGAAGCTTTGCAATAATAATTCCATTAATCGCACCCGCAGCGGCGGCGGCCACGATGCCAAGCGCAATCGCAATCGGCACAGGCAACTGTAACACCGCCAAAGCAAACCCGGTTATCATACCCCCCAAAGCCAACACCGAACCGACAGACAAATCAAGCCCACCGCCGATTAAAACGAATGTCATACCTACCGCACCGATAGCCGTGATGGATATGTTTCGCATCAAATTGACAAAGCTCGGAACCGTTGCAAAAGCCGGATTAATAATGGCAGTAACCACACAAATTAAAATAAGAGGTATCAAAATACCTACTTCTTTTATCGAAAATATACGTTTTGCGACATCTTTCACACTACAATCCTCCTCGGTTAGACATTGTTGGGGAATTTTTTAACTCCCCCAACAATTGACACAATTCAATCAAATTTAATGGTCATTCACATTTTCAAGGGTAACGACCGTGACGCCGGTATCCACAATCGGATCTTGCGGCGCTGTTCCCGCATGAAACTGATACAAAAGCTCCACACCCAAAAAGCCCATCATAAACGGACGTTGCACAACCGTTGCATAAATTACGCCCGCTCTTATAAATTCCAGCGTTTCTTCCATATCGTCAAAACCGACAATCGTCACGTTGCCAACTAGGTCTTGCTCTTCTGCAACAATAGCAGCGGCTTGCGCGGCCTCTGCCGTAACACCGAAAAAGGCGTCTATTTCAGGGAAGGTCAAAAGTAGCGTCTGCGCGCGTTGTGTGCCCAAAAGCAAATCCGAATCAGCGGGTTCCACAGCCAAAATCACCATGTCGGGATAATCTTCAATGGCAGCCCTAAATCCATCAATCCGCTCAATGAGATTCGGTGCATGAATCGCACCTGTGATGACACCGATATTCGCAACCCCACCTGTAGACATCGCCATCGCACGCCCCGCTTCATAGCCGGCTTGGAAATTCGATGTGCCGGCATAAAAATTACGCTCAGACTCCGGCGCGTCAGAGTCAATCAATACAACCGGAATCCCTGCCGCGACCGCTCTGTCGATAATAGGCGTAAACGCTTCCGGATCAAGCGCCATTGTGATAATGCCGTCTACCTGAGATGCAATCGCCGTCTCAATAAAGTTGATCTGCTCATTGAGGTTCAGCTCCACAGGCCCCACATACTGCGTTTGTACGCCAAGTTCTTCGTTTGCAGCAATCATACCGTCTTCCACCGCAACCCAATAAGGATGACCCACCAGCGGAGATACCAGGACGAAATTCAACCCATCACCGTCTGTAGAAGCCTCTGTGCCGACGTCACTGCCGCACCCCGCCGCTACAACAAGAACGAACAGCAGCAAAAGCGCAAAGATAAAATACTTTTTCATAATTATTCTCCTTTTCTCTCTTCTCTTGTTTTGTATTTGAATTAAAAATTCACCTTCTACAAGGTTCCTTTCTTATTCCACATGGTTAGAGTATCCCGTAAGTAGCGAATGCCTCTGTCGCGCTCATCCCATCTTCGATTGCTTTTCTCACTTGTTTTTCACCTCTCGCTTTTTCCAAAGCCTTTTCAGTGACCTCCGTAACATGTTGCTGTGGGATAACCAAAACACCATCTAAATCACCGAACACAAGATCCCCGGGCTTCACCCAAACACCGCCCACCTCAATGTCACAGCGAAAGTTCGCCACTCGAGTACGAACAGACGAATCTTGTGCGTAACGCCCACGGCTAAATACCGGGAAATTCTGCTCCATCACCTGAGGCGAGTCTCGATAATACCCGTTGATAACAGCCCCAACAGCCTTCCTTCTCCGCGCAGCAGCGGTCAATATCTCACCCCAATAGGCACAGCGCATATCACCACCGCTCGCTAAGTATATTTCACCCTCTTCCAACTGATCGAGAGCCTCTGTCAAAAGCCCAAACGGCTTTTCCTGCGGACCATAGACATCCATCATCAGCGCAGGCATCGCTTTCCCGACCAATTTATCCGCTTCCCGAATCGGGCCGATTCCCTGCGGCAAAAATTGGTGATACAGCCCCAGTTCATCCAAGATATCACCAACTACAGGCGTATACAGCTCTTTTTTATATAGCGCAAACAGCTCTTGTTCATTTTTCCACATATCAATCAGCTCCATGTCCGGTCATGGGACCACTCATTGTCCCATGCACTTGTATTTTCCCACAAACCCGGGCGCTTCGGATTTATATGAGCCAAAAGCACCTCATCGTCCAGCTCATCTATGCCAAGGCCGGGCTTATCGTCCATTGTAACAAAGCCGTCATAAATCGGCGGCGCCTCCCAGCCTTTTACCATCCGGTGCCACCAAGGCACATCATTTGAGTGGAATTCCATCGCAACAAAATTATCTCCGGCAGCCGCCGCCACATGCGCCGCCGCCATGAATCCAATCGGCGTTTCTGCCATATGCAAAACACCCGCAACACCGTGTTCTTCCGCTATATCCAAAATCTTTTTCGTTTCCATCATCCCGCCCGCAGTCAGGATATCCGGATGAATCACAGAGACTGCATTCTCCTTCAAAAGCGGCAAGAACCCTTCTTTCAAATAAATGTCTTCACCCGTACACATAGGCACCGCACAAGAGCGGCTTAGTTGCACCCACTGCTCCGTATAGAACCAAGGGATGCAGTCTTCCATCCAAGCAATGTTGTATTTTTCCAACCGCTTCCCCAACTTGATACAGCTCTGCAAATCCACATGTCCGATATGATCAATCGCCAATGGAATCTCATAGCCAATAACGCTCCGCACATCCGCAACATAGCCCGCAAGATAATCCAGCCCTTTTTCCGTAATAGACAGGAATGTGAACGGATGTGGAACGTTCATAAAATCCGCAAATTCCTTATTAGTAATGCCAAAAGAAAGCTCTTGCCGGCTGAATTTTCTCATAGCACCCAAATAACCCAAAGGCGCATTCAACGCACCCTCTATCTCCAAAAGCAAATCAACGCCAAGGTCCATTTTCAGCATGGTATATCCTTTTTCCATGCGTTTTTTCAGGGCTTCGCCCATGTCTTTGCCTCCATGTTTTCCATCAACATCCGTATCGCAATAGACCCGAATTTTGTCCCGAAACTTTCCGCCCAACAGTTGGTATACAGGCACGCCATATGCCTTACCCGCAAGATCCCACAACGCAACTTCAATCCCGCTAACCCCACCACCTTGTCTGCCATGGCCGCCGAATTGTTTTATTTTGCTGAAGATTCTCCCTACATCGCACGGGTTTTCTCCAATTAAAAGACGCTTAATCTGCAACGCATACATTTTGTTAGAAAAGTCGCGAACCTCTCCATAACCAACGATGCCTTGGTTTGTCTCAATGCGCAGCACAGTGCAATCCATAGGCGCACCAACGATATCCACAAAACGCATATCGGTTATCCTGAGCTTCGAGGGAAAAGATCCCTTCTTACAAAAACCTTGTTCTGTCATCCATCATTACCTCTCTTCTCAAAAAATGTCTTCATTTTTCCACACGTCTGTGCAACAAAAGCTATGCACTTTCACGCATTTTCCCACCCAAAGTTCCAAATAAGAAACCCAGAACATCGCTAAGACTATTATATCAGCTCATATGTTTGTGACGCAATGTGTTTTTTGACGGTTTTTTACACTGTTTTTTGTAGTTTTCGTTCATTCAACTTCGTTTTTAGTTTCAAATACGGAACAATCATTGACGATACTCGAAAAATAGAGTATACTTGAGACACAATCAGGCTATCCGCGAAAGGAAGGTCCTTCGGTGTGGATAAGAGCTATCCCGAAATTACAATGCTGTCTCGCGCCAGCGACATCATCGATTTTATTGCACAAGATTATGTTGGAAAATCCGCAATCGATTTAATGCGGGAATTTCATTTTCCAAAAACGACCTGTTACCGCCTGCTTTATTCCTTAGTTCAATGCGAACTTTTAATACAGGACAAGGAATCCGGCCTTTATTATTTAGGAAAAAAATTTTCCGATTACGCGACAATTGCAGAACATAGGTTCTGTCTTTTGCGTGAAGTAGCACGCCCACATCTCGAACGCTTATCTCTGGAAGTGCAAGAAACCGTAAAAATCAGCGTTCTTTCCAACATGAGTTCCTATGTTCTCGACCGCGCAGAAGGGGCGCAAGACATTAAGATCAGTGTGAAGACCGGCTCTGTATTTCCCTTACATGCCGGAGCGTCCAGCAAATTGCTCTTTTTGTCTCTGGGTGCGCGGACACAAACAGCTTTATTTGAAAGAGGTCTGAGTTCCTACACCTCAAAAACCATTACGACGCAGAAAAATATGCTCCTTGAGTTTAATCGTATACTCAAGCAGGGCTACTCTGTCGATAACGGAGAATACATCGAAGGAATTGGTGCTGTTGCTTGTCCTCTTTATGATTATTCCGGAAAAATAATTGCAGCGGTCAGCGTCACCTATGCCACTTCAAGCACCAGCCAGGCAACGATTGATTCCATTATCCCTCGTTTAAAAGAGGCAACGCAAACCATAGGTCAAGCTTTCAAACAGCAACACCGCCTGCCTTAGCAAATTTGCAAAGCGCCATGCGTCACCGTACATCAACCCATACAAATTTAGGCGTATACAAAAGCCCCACACAGTCCAGACAGCAAACCCCCTGTAACCGTAACGGTTACAGGGGGTTTTAGTTTGAGTATCCTCAAGAAATTTAGCAGACTCTTTCTTTTTCAAAAATGAAAAATGCTGACTTCATTTGCTTCTGCTCAGATTAACCGTTCACATTGTAATCCGCTGCAAGTGCGTTTATTGCGGCGCATTTTTTATGAATATAAACGAATGGTCCGACAAGGATAAAGCAACCCAATATGCCCCACAGCCAATAATCAGCAGAGCTGATCTTCTGATCAAGATTGCGGCGTTTTAGTTCCCCTCCCATACGATCACATATGTTATGCTCCCATATGGTCGGCACAATCATGAATGTAAAAATACCCAGGAAATAAGCCAATGCACCATTCATTGTTTTTTTGCTGTCATATTTACTTGCAATTGCGTTCAGATCCGAAGATATTCTGACGTGCCATATAAGCGTGTAAATGCCGAATGTTATAGCGCCTAACAATATGTATTTGAGAAGTGTATAATTCGGCTCTATTTGGCTTCTTGCTACTGTTCTTTCATTTTGGTTATCCATTAAAAACTCTCCCTTAAATTATAATATTGTGCCCTGTTCATCCCAATCCCCTTTATGCTTGCATCGTTTCTCTTATCCCCTCCTCTACTTTACCGCGAAGTCATTGAACGCAACATGTTATAATGTATGTTACAAAGTGTGTTATCTAAAAAACGTTCTAGTGTCTAAGATTACATCGTATTTCGGGGGAAAATTGAACCTTGTCCATTTGCTCAAAAAAATGATCCATTTTTACAGAGTTACCGCGTTAATCCTTGCTATATCTACAAAAACACTTGTGTTCCAAAACGAAGCATAGTATACTTTAATTATAATGTGTTACATTTTTTGAAGCTTTTTCGTTTCAATGATTGCTTTTTAGCTCTCTGCTAGGATATAATTGGTAAGCCGAAATGATCGGAGGCTCACTCAGGAAGGATTGCAACATGAATTTCGCAATGTCGTACAGCGGTGGAAAAGATAGTGCACTTGCTCTATACCGAATGATCGCAGACGGCCATAAGCCTGTCGCACTGATTACCACCATAAACATCAAACAAAATCGCGCATGGTTTCACGGCATACAAGAAGATTTGCTCAAACTAGTTTCAGACAGCTTGAATATTCCTTTGATTTCTTGCGCATGTACTCCCGAGGACTACGCACAAGCATTTGAAACCGGGCTGAAAAAGGCGCGCGAACTGGGTGCAACCGCTTGTGCATTTGGAGATATTGATATCGAAGAACACAGGCATTGGAATGAAGAACGGTGCAAAAACACAAAGCTTACCTGCGTCCTACCGCTCTGGAACCAAAACCGCGAAGCCCTTGTACGCGAAACGATCGAAGTAGGCTTTCAGGCCCTCATTAAAATTGTGCAAAATGATAAGCTGGACGAATCGTTCCTAGGCAAAGACTTATCACTCCCATTGATTGATAAAATCAAACTAACCGGCTCTGATGTTTGCGGTGAAAACGGGGAATATCACACTTTTGTATATGGTGGACCTATTTTTACAAAGCCAATCGCATTTGAAACAGGTGACATACTCCATTTCGGTAACTATACAGCACTCAACATTACAATGAAACAGAGAGGAAACTAACATGGACTTCCAATTAGCACACAACAACTTAAATGTATTCAATTTGGAAAAGAGCTTGGCCTTTTACGAAGAAGCACTCGGATTGCGGCCAACACGAGAAATCACCCCAGAAGACGGCAGTTTTAAGATTGTATATCTGAGCGATGGGAAAAGCACACATTTACTCGAACTAACCTGGATGCGAGACCGCACAGAGCCATATAACCTAGGCGATAATGAAATTCACTTAGCGTTTTACACAGGTGATTTTGACGCTGCACATAAAAAGCACAGCGAAATGGGTTGCATCTGCTATGAAAACGCCGAAATGGGCATCTATTTCATTACAGATCCAGATGGCTACTGGCTAGAAGTAATGCCGAGGAAATAGACAAATCCGCTAGATGCATTCCTTTCTGTAATACGCTAAAACCCTGCAAAGCATAAAGCTTTGCAGGGTTTTTCTTAACACAACAAGAAACTTGCACGCGCTAAGCTCTTATTGATTAAATTCTTGCCATCGTGTCAAAGAAACTTGCATATATTCCATCACATCTACTTCATATATCTCTTTCAAAACAGTCCCTGTGCAAATTTTTCCCATTTCTCCAAAAGACCTCATTCCACCATCGTGCAAAATAAGACCCTTATTCGCAAACTGTAATGCCAGATTCACGTCATGCAATACGCCAATCACAGCTCGTTTCCCCTCAGAAACCCAAGTTTTGAGATAGTGCATAAGTTCAAGCTGATACCGCAAGTCAAGATGATTTGTCGGCTCATCCAATAAGATAATATGCGGCTCTTGCGCTAACGTTCGCGCCAAAAATACTCGCTGAAGTTGTCCGCCCGAAAGCTCTGTAATGGACCGATTTTGTAATGTCAACAAATCCAATGTTTCCAAATATCGCCGCACCACCGCCCGGTCCTCTTCCGACGGCTCTGAAAAAAACCTGTCCCGCATGTGAACATACCGCCCCATCATCACCGTATCATACACCGAATAAGGCTGATAAATCCCCGTACTCTGTGCAAGAATCGCCATATGACTTGCAATCTCTCGCCGCTTCATCCGTGCGACAGGACGCTCGAACAGCAGTACCTCACCTCGATACGGCAATAACCCTGCCATCGCACGAAGCAGTGTCGTCTTCCCACAGCCATTGGTGCCCAAAATTGCAAGAAAATCACCCGGCAATGCCGTGAATGATATGTCAGATAAAACATCCGCGTCATCATACCCGGCAGATACACGCTTCAACGTTAGCACAGCTTCCCTCTCCCTTGCCTGTAAATAAGGATAAAAAATGGAGCTCCGATCAAAGCCGTCACCACACCTACGGGCAGTTCTGTATGCGGTACTACACTTCGAGCGATCAAATCTGCCGCAACCATAAATGCCCCGCCACAAACCGCCGACATAGGAATCAGCACACGGTGACGAGTTCCAAACATTCGCCGCACAATATGCGGGACTACCAAATCCACAAAGCCAATGATTCCAACAAATGCAACCGTCCCACCTGTAATCGCTGCTGAAATGATAAGCAACAGCCACTTGACACGCCGCAAGTCAAGCCCCATACCTAGTGCTTCCCCTTCGCCAAAGGTAAGCATATCCAGCTCGCGATGAAGCGAAAGTGTCCAAAGCGTGCCGACCAATATAAGCGGGAACAAAATCCAAATTGCCTCAAATCCTTGCATAGAAAAGCTACCCATTTGCCAAAAAATCAGCCGTTGGATGCTAGCCTGCTCCAACGCCGCCAGCAATGTGGTAACAGACCCCACAAACAACGTGAATATCACACCGACAAGAATAATCGTATTATTTTCCATTCGCTTATCCAAACGATTGGCAACAGTAACCGCAAGCAAGATCGTACCCATCCCAAATATAAAGCCCACCGCAGGCAAAGTCAATGCCCCTAAAATCGGAATTGCAAGGCCATAAATCAACACAATACAAGCCCCAAGCGACGCCCCCGCCGAAACACCAAGTGTATATGACGAGGCAAGCGAGTTTCGCAATACCGATTGCATGATAGCCCCACTGACCGACAAAGCTGCCCCTGCCAAAAATGCCAAAAGCACACGCGGCA
>JGI990J12352_1000152_pt1 | contig 16038 bp, 16 predicted proteins | sample Intmic4MA4BA4MSA_FD_12352 | JGI IMG/M metagenome (IMG submission 12352) | reverse complement strand
TTACGCCGGCTTAACCGGTGAAATCATGCTAATCGGCATCGCGCATCATAAAAAAGCGTGCCAATTAGTGCATGAAGTAATCAGCGTTTAGCGAATTTTGCAAAAATCTTCGAAAAATTACCGCCAAAACCCGTGCCTCTTAATAAAAAAATTACAAGCAACAACGTTTAACAGACAGTCGTGTGTTGTTGCTTTTTAAATGCCTTATTATTTGTGATGCTAAACCTTTAAACTAAAATAACTGTTCTTGCACCAAGGCGAAAAATGCTGTTACTGCCAATAAATCGGCTGACCCGCCCGGACTAATTCGCTGCTTGGCAAAATTCTGGCAAAGCGCTTCAAGTTGTGCCTTGCCTTCCTTTGAACGGATACCGTCTTTTTTTAGAAACTGCTGCGAATTTGCTTTTACTTCTAATAATTTATCGACATTGTGGCGGTGAACAATGGTTGTATCATCGCAGATTGTCATAATTTTAAAGAGCGTTTGGATTAGCTGATCATTTAGCGATAAATCTTGATTTGCTTGCCAAAACGGCAATGCGTGCGAGAAAACGGTTGGCATTCCGGACTCCACCTCGCCTCGAACACCCGTAATTCCATAATTAACATACAACTTTTCGCCATGTGTGTTGGCGGTTTCTTTTGTTAAATGTTGCAAATCGCTCAGCACTAAACCAGCTGTCATTTCTTGAATTTTCTTTGGTAAACACTTAAAATCCGACCCTTCATACAGCGTTTTCGCTGTTGCTGCCAGTGATATCCCCATCAAAAAAATCATGCCTTTGTGCGTATTAATCCCACCAGTTGCCGCAAACATGGCGTCCTCAGCTTGTAAGCCAATTTTGCGAATGTCAGCAAAAATTTTATCAACCTTTTTTAAAGAATAGCCCGCTTCGGCAAACAATGTGAAATATTTTGTCAATGCAGTCGTGCTGTTGATAAATGTGTAGTAATCCATATCATCGTGCGCCCCTTCGGACACCGGCGAAACAAGGCCGGGTTTTGGATACGCTGACACTTCGTACAAAACCGCTCGTAAAGCGAGGCTAGCCAGTTTGAATGCGTTGTTATGTGAGTGTGCGTTTGTTAAATTCATCGATCCCACCTGCCAGATGACTGAGCCACTAAATAATCGTAGGTAGTTTTGGGAACAATTTCTTTGATTTGGTCAAATTTTTCCTCTTTTAGCAACCTTCGCACGTGTGAGGCACTAATGCTAATTGCTCCTTTTGCCAAGCGAGGTATTTCAATTGTATTAATATTGTATGTCGGCAGAATTTTTGCCATTATTTCGTTGTACTTAGCCGTTAGCGCGCAAGAGTTTTCCTCGCCGACGTAGCGCGCATTGATTTGCAAGGCTGGAGCAATGTATTTAGCAAAGATATGGACATCTAGTTCGGCGTGCGCCGTGACGACTTTTTTGTCATCTTTTAGGAAGTATGAGGGAAATGTTGCAACAGAAATAAGATATTTTCCGCCTTCATGAATGTAGACATTGTCAAACGCTTGCGTTCCCAGCTGCACGAGTTTGATTCTATCGGCAAATGAGAATTGCGATCTATCAGTTGCGACCACAAAAACATGAACGGCATCGTTTGCTTTAGATGCAACTTCGATTAGATGCTGATGACCATTAGTAAAGGGATTGCAGTTCATCACCAGTCCCGCAATTTTAGCGCCAGCAACTTTGTCTTTGCTAAGGCGATCGGCAAAATTAGCAACGCCATTAGCTTTATTTTCTAAAAGGAGCACTTGCTTGGGAACTTCCATAATTTTATAAAATCCTAAATCGGCAAAGATGCGTTCGTTATCGGGTTTCGTATAGACGAAGATGTGCTCAAAACCGCGACTGTATTGTTCATTAATTAACCCGCTAACAATTTTGTTTGTTAATGCTAGCCCAGTATAACGCTCGGCGACGGCAATACATTTTAAAACGTTCTCATCCATGGAGCCAGTTGCAATAAGGTTGTCATCATCAAAAATTGCAATCGTATACTGAACACCTTCATCAAATTCTAATCCCTGACTAACTAAAAAATTTTTAACCTTTAGGCGGTTAAGCCGGTCAAACTGGGTAATATGAAGCTCTTTAAATTGATTATTTGTCATCGTCATTTCAACTCCAATCATTAAACATCATCCTATTTTAACATAAACATCTCCTAGTTGAAAATAGCAAAAGCATAAATTGTACATGGCTATGCCCAACTTTAGCCTCATCATCAACAACTAATTAGTAACTTAGTTCGCTCCTTAAGTCAACATTTTGTATAAAAAAGTCGAGAATGCCAATTGCAAACTCAACTCATTAACGATAATAAATGTTAACTATTACAAACCGACCAGCATCAGCAAGATGGCAATAGAAGCGATAATTACCCCTGGAAAATTACGTTTAGCAATTTCCATCGGATCAACATCGGCAATCGTGGCGCAAATAATGGTAACACCAGCAACCGGCGAAATTGCGCGCCCTAAAGAGCCAGCTAAATTAGCTAAAATCCCAAGATCAACCATATCTAAGCCAAAATTAGCAGCATTTGGTGTAATTGCAGTATTAAAGGCAATTGTGGCAGCATTTCCTGATCCAGACAGTGCTGAAAGGAAAAGTGGTCCAATTGTCGCAGCAAATCCAACAGTTCCAGTAGAGCCTTCCATCATTTCAATTAAGGTTCCCGTAACACCAATAATATCAAGTCCAGCAGTAAACACCGAAGCCGCTGCAATAATCCCGATGATTTTTGCAAAGCCGTTACCCATTCCTTCAAAATAAGTTTTAGAAATCTCTTGCGGGTTCTTTCTTGTTGCTCCCCAAGCACATAAACAACCGAATATCATCGCTTGCAAAACAGTAAATTCATGTGGGCTAATGCCGACAATTTCACTAGTGAAAATCAATAACAATAAGGGCACAATGGGAACTAACGCCATCAAAATATTCGCTTTTGGCTTTTCCACAACTTCTTCAGGCGCTGATTTTTGAGTTGATTTTACACCTTTGCTAAACTTAGAAACAACCATTAAAGAAGCTGCCATAATTGCCAGAGCAACAATTCCTGGCAGTAGCGTTCTACCAACAATTTCTAAAATACTTAGCCCTGAAATTTCATATAAAAGAGCATTCAATGCTTGCCCTGGGTTAAACATCGAAAACGAAGTCCCAGCAACAACCGCTGCCGCTGCAATTGCTGGATGTGTCCCACCTTTAACTAAAACGGGAATCAATACCGCCCCAATTGCTGCTGCACCTCCCGCCGCACTAGAAATCGCAGTAGTAACAACTGCTGTTACCGCAACAGTTGCTGGAATTAACAGTCCCCCCATCTTCGTCATCGGTCTTGTGAGTAAATTAACTAACTCTAAATCACAACCAGTTTTCTTCAAAACAAACGCAAAACCAAACGCAGCCGTAATAATTGGAACCAACGAACCACTCGTAATTGCGCCAGCAAACGCATCAAAGATTGCTGCCGGATCACCACCTAAAGTCGCCATTAGTAAACCCGAAATAAAGAGCGTCAACCGAACTTCAATTTTCTTAACAGTTGCAATTGCGGTTAAAATAACAATAATTATGCCAATCCAAAACATATCATCTACTTTTACGCGCAAAAATTAATGCCCGCAAAAGTACTTCACCTCACTTTTTTTTATTTTGAAGAAAAATAATCTGTCGCTAAGTTGATAATATTTGATAACAAACAATCCAAATCATGAGCCTGCGAGCGACTACAAACAAACGCATCAGCGTCGCAAATTAAACACTTTCGCGCAGCTTTTTTAATTTGACTCCGACCATATTGTTGCAAGTTTTTATCTAACACATCAAAATCAAATAAGCGTCCCAGCGGATGTTCTTCTTCAATTTTCGTCGTTATTGCTTTTACCAATAATGGCTGCTGCGACAAGCTAGCAAAATACTCAGGACCAGTCTTTTTATAATCGCTCGTGCATGTTAAAATTTTGAAGCGATTTTCGGCTACACATTGATTCCAAGCAAGCATTCCTTCGTTAAAGATGTTGGTAATCATTTTGTTATTTTTGATTGCACCTGGAATATTTAATTTAAATGCAACAATTGTTGCTTGGTCATGAATAGCTAAGTATTGTTGATAGCTAGTACGCTCATCTTTGGCCTTTAATACATCTTTAACACTAACAGCCACGCCATTTAGAAGACTCATATCTTTACCTGACGGATAACATCGATAATTGAGCCATCGCGATACTCAACTAAGCCAACAATTTTATCGGTATATTGAACTCGATCAGGCTTGCCAGTAATCTCCCATGCCATTTGTTGCAATTCGTTAATTGTATACAGTGGCAATCCGTGAATTGCTGATAAGGCTTGCATCAATTCTGGGCGCAGTGGATTCACAGCAATTCCTCGTTCTGTAACCACGATATCGATACTCGCTCCAGGAGTAACAATGGTATCTACGGTATCAACTATTGTTGGGATTCTGCCACGCACAAGTGGGGCAACGATTATTGATAATGATGCTCCCGCTGCTGTATCACAATGACCACCTGAGGCACCACGCAAGACGCCGTTTGATCCTGTAATAACATTAACGTTAAAATCGGTATCTACTTCTAAGGCACTTAAAATCACGATATCAAGCATATTGACAGCGCATCCTTTGTTATGCGGATTTGCATATTCCGAGGCGCTAATTTCTATATGATTTTCATTTTTACCGATTGATTCAACCGCCGATAAATCAAAACACTGAACATCCATAATTTTATCAGCTAAGCCTTCTTCTAACATTTGCACAAATGGTCCAGCAATTCCGCCTAGTAGAAAACTTGCTTTGATATTTTTCTCAATCATTTTTTCTTTCAAAAAGCGAGCCGTTGCTAACGATGCGCCACCAGTTCCCGTTTGCATTGAAAATCCTGTTTTAAAGTATCCTGAAGCTTCGATGACACTGGTTGCAAATTTCGCAATTTGTAATTCTTTGGGATTGGTTGTGTAGCGTGTTTCACCTGATACAATTCCTTTGGGATTGCCAATTTCTGCCATTTCTAAAACATAATCCACATCCATTTGTTTAATGCTTGCTGGCATATTTGGGTAAGGAACTAAATTGTCCGTGATTAAAATTACATTATCGGCGTATTCGGCATCAACCATTGCGTAGCCTAATGAACCGCAAGCAGAACGTCCAGAATAACCGTTCGCATTGCCATATTCGTCACAACTTGGCACCCCGAGGAAGGCAACATCAATTTTAACATCTCCTGATTCAATGGCTCTGGCGCGTCCTCCGTGGGAGCGAATCGTTACTGGTGTATCCATGATGCCATTTGAAATCGCTTCGCCTAATTCGCCACGCATTCCGCTGGTATGAATTTTTGTGACGACACCATTTTTTATATGTTCAATCAATGGTTTATGAATTGCGTTTAGTGAGCTACTAAATAATGTAATCTCTTTAATCCCCAATTTGGCAATCTCTTCCATAACCGCATTTAGGATGTAATCACCTGATCGAAAATGGTGGTGAAAGGAGATTGTCATCCCGTCTTTTAAGTCGACCTTTTTAATTGCGTCTACTAGGTTTGCTACTATTTTACTTGCTTTAGGAACTTGACATTTTAACTTTCTGCCGTGCCTACGGGTTGTCGGTAAAATTTCAAACGGCCCGTTATATGGTGTTAATTTACCGATGTTTTTAATTTCTTTGGGAATTGCTTTCCCAACTTTATTCAAAGTCAATTTCCACACCTCCAATGCTGGTAATGCCTGATGCTTTTGCAAGCATTAGTACACGTTCTGCTCGCTCAATAATTGGTTTGTCAATCATTTGTCCATCAAGTGATACAACTCCTAAACCACGAGTTTCGGCTTCTTTTGCAGCGCCGATAATGCGCACTGATTTTTCAATTTCTTTTGTGGTTGGCGTATAGATTTCGTTAATAATATCAATTTGGCGCGGATTAATGATTGATTTACCGTCAAATCCAAGTTGTTTAATCAGTTTTACTTCATTGCGAAAGCCTTCTTCGTTGTTCACATCAGAATAGACTGTGTCTAAGGCTGCAATACCGGCCGCTCTGGCTGCTAGTAAGATTTGGCTTCTTGCCATCAATAATTCAATGCCTTCTGGTGAGCGCGTTGTTTTCAGATTCGTAACAAAATCTTCAGCACCAATCGCAATGCCGATTAAGCGCTCAGATGCTTCAGCAATTTCATAGGCATTTTTCACTCCTAATGCTGATTCCACGGCTGCTACCAATTTTGTTTGCCCAACTGGTAGTTCATATTTTTCTTCGCACTGCGCAATTAGCGCCTCCATATCATGAATATCTTGTGCAGTTTCTGTTTTTGGCAAGCGGATACCATGCGCGCCTGCTGCGACCATTGCTTCGACATCAGCGCGTCCAAATTCGGTATCTAGGGCGTTTACACGAACAATTACTTCATCGTTACTAAAGTCCATCGTTTTTATGGCTTCATGAACTAAAAATCTAGCTGCATCTTTTTCATTCACGGAAACGGCATCTTCTAAGTCAAACATAATCGTATCAGCACCATAAATTTGTGCGTCCTTAATCATCGCAGGATTGTTGCCAGGGACAAACATCATTGTACGTCTTAATTTCATTTTTCACACCCCCAGTCAACAAAACTTTGCTCGCCAGCACGCGTGATGGCGGTTTTTAAACGGGCAATAATCACACAATCTAGGGCACCTTTATCATTAATGGTAACTAGTGCATTAGTCACATTCATTTCTTTTAAGGTGGCACAGATAACTTGATGAATTTGCCGACCAAATTGAGCTTTAACAACACTCTCAATTGCGACTTCAACTTCTTTTCCTTGAATGGCTTTAGGTTCGATTGTAATCATGCAGTCGCTTGATTCTAATGTCCCAGCCATTGCTTTCTTTTTTAATTCCATGCTTTGCTTTACCTCCTAACATTTTTAAACCATCTATTACGAAGCTAAATTTAGTTTCGTTTTTTGTGGCGCTCATTTTGAGCATGGTTACCTCTTCACAGTATTTCGCAGTTTTGTGAAATTGTTCGCAATTCCTCCTTGGCTATAATTATACTTTATTTTTGTGAAAAAATATATATTGGGAAGTGTTCTTCTGGTGTTTTTCGTGTTTTTTTGGTGTTTTTCGGCCAAAAAATATCAACTTTGTCCGGTTTCTAATTGTCAAAAATTGCGTGATATCGGAATAAAATTCTTGATTTAGGCTTGACAAGTTAAGCGTTTAGATGTACAATAATAAGGTATCTAAAAATCGTTTTCACAGGATGTGAATAATAATGTGATAATAAAACGCAGGATTTCCTAGTAAGATGAGTTAAGGGGTTCGACTCATGCTACTTCACCCTGCTTAAAGAAGCTAGGCCAAGTTGATATGGGTTGTGCAAAAAGACAAGCTTTCGTTTAGAGTTTGTTCGGGAGTTTGAAGGATTAGGTAAGATAAAATTTTGGAGGTTGTGAGAGTGGATGTATTTACAGAGTCATTAAGATTACACGAAGAGCATCAAGGAAAGTTGGAAGTTAAGGCAAAAGTGTCAGTTAAAACAAAAGAAGATCTTAGTTTAGCGTATTCACCTGGTGTTGCTGAGCCTTGCAAAGCGATTGCAAAGGATCCCCAAGCAATTTATAAGTACACTAGTAAAGGCAATATGGTCGCTGTGATTACTGATGGTTCGGCGGTTTTAGGTCTTGGGAATATTGGCGCTAAAGCGGCATTGCCGGTAATGGAGGGTAAGTCAATTTTGTTGAAGTCGTTTGCAGATGTTGATTCTTTTCCGTTGTGTTTAGACACTCAAGATGTTGAGGAGTTTATTAAAACGTGTAAGTTGGTTTCGCCATCTTTAGGTGGCATTAATTTGGAAGATATTGCCTCGCCGCGTTGTGTTGAGATTGAGCGCCGACTAATTGATGAGCTTGATATTCCTGTTTTCCATGATGATCAGCATGGAACTGCAATTGTGGTTGTTGCCGGATTGATTAATGCTTGTAAGTTGACTAATCGGCGGTTAGAGGATTTAAAGGTTGTTGTTAGTGGTACAGGGGCTGCTGGTGGTTCGATTATTAGAATGTTACGCCAGCTTGGTATTAAGCAAATTATCGCTTTAAATTCTAAAGGGATTGTGCATGAAAGTAAAGCGCATTTGTATGATGAGTTAACAAAGGAATTGTTAGCCTTGACAAATCCAACGAACTTTTTAGGTGATGGCACTGTCGGTGCTGCTTTAGAAGGGGCGGATGTGTTTATTGGTGTTTCTTTGGCAGGATTAGTTAGCAAAGATATGGTTTCTAAAATGAATAAGGATCCGTTTATTTTTGCTTTAGCTAATCCAGTGCCTGAAGTGATGCCAGAGGAGGCTTTAGCTGGTGGCGCTTTTATTGTCGGCACTGGGCGTTCTGATTATCCAAATCAGATTAATAATGTTCTGGCATTTCCGGGTATTTTCCGTGGTGCTCTTGATGTTCGGGCCAAGCGGATTAATGAGGAAATGAAATTGGCTGCTGCTAAAGCGATTGCTTCTTGTGTTTCATCAGCCAAACTTAGTCGCGATTTTATTGTCCCTTCACCTTTTGACGCACAGGTTGCTAAAAAAGTTGCCGAAGCCGTGAAAGAAACTGCTCACCTGACAAATGTTGCTCGTGTTTAAGGTTAGATTTTTAATCTAGCAAGCGTTTTTTCACTAGCGCGGTTTTGTGTTCATTAAACAACAGTAAAACCACCTAAATCCTTGAAGTCAAGGGATTAAGGTGGTTTTGGTTTGTGTCAGTTTTTAGCCGAGCCGCTTCGCCGTTTCTAAGCCAACTTTTAGCATGTCGGTAAAGGTTGTTTGGCGCTCTTCGGAGGTAGTTGCTTCTTTAGTGAAAATCATGTCTGAAACGGTTAAAATAGCAAGGGCGTTTTTACCTAGCCGCGTCGCATTTGCATATAAGGCTGCAGCTTCCATTTCAACCGCTAAGATGCCCATTTTCTCCCATGAGCGGTAGGCATGTTCGTGATCGTTGTAGAAAACGTCACTTGTCATGATGTTGCCAACTTTAACGTTGGTTCCAAGTTCTTTTGCCGATGTGGTTGCTGCTTCTAATAAGTTGTAGCTAGCAATTGGGGCATAGTGGCCTGCGAATTGGTATTGGTATAAGAAGTTAGAATCTGTTGACGCTCCCATCCCGATGACAATATCTTTTAGCTTGACGCCACCCCCGATGCCGCCAGCTGTGCCAACGCGGATGATATTTTCAACGCCGTAGAATTTGAATAGCTCATATGAATAAATGCCAATTGAGGCAGCGCCCATTCCAGAACCCATTACGGAAACGCGTACGCCTTTATAAGTTCCTGTAAATCCAAGCATATTGCGAACGCCGTTAAACTGGACGGGATTTTCTAAAAATGTCTCAGCAATAAATTTTGCTCTTAACGGATCGCCTGGCATCAAAACCGTCTTGGCGATTTCTCCTGCTTTTGCTTCAATGTGTGCTGTTGGTAATGTTTTTGCTTGACTCATTTTAATCACTCCTAATGTGTTTTTAATGTTTTGTTTATCTCTTCTAATAGTCGCGGGATTCCGTCTTTTGCGACTTCCCAAAGAAAACGCAGATTAGATCCTGCATAATCACGAACTAGCCTATGTCGAATTCCAATAATGTTATGCCATGGAATGGATGAATATTTTGTTTTGAACTCATCAGTTAGTTTTGTTACTTCTTCACCAACTTTACCTAAAGCAAATGAGGTTGCAAAGTTTAGTTGATTATTTTCCTTAAATTCTTCATATGTGCTGTTTGAAGTGAACTCTACAATAGTTTGACAATAAAAACAAATATTTTGAACACGGTATGCGTCATCTTTAATTCCAGTGTTCATAAATAATCAGCCCCTCATTTTAATTTCTACAGTTGCCAGCACCTTTAAACACCTCCTAGAATCTTCAAGTATGCCAGCTTTTACATTCGATCCGTCACATATTTATGCAACTTATTAACTGCGGCTTCGTCACCTAATTGGTGGTAAGGGACATAAAGTTGTTCCATTACGTCTAGTGGTAATTTTTCAATGAGTTCAACGCTTGGCAGTTCATACTTCCATTGATACAAAGAGTACATAATCCCGACCCATTGAGGTAAAAAGCCGCCCCACGGATCGCCTTTTTTGTATTCACCACCACATTCATGATGAATAAACCACCAAATCAACTCTTGCGGTGGCATTCCTGCCCATTTTGGTGTTGCTCGATCTAAGAGATTTCGGGTTTTCGATTTCATCCAAGCAGTAATGAACCATTTTTCATCAACTCCAGGTAGTTCTTCCCGAATGTTTAAAAATACATAGCCTTGGTGCTCGATAATATCAAAAGCATATAATTCACTATAAGCTACCACTGTTTTCACCTCTTAGCAGATTAAATTTCTAAATATTCCTCGCCACTTGAGAAATAGCGACTCTGCAACTCCTCAACAATTGCAATGCCTGCTGATGCCCCAATCCGCGTTGCTCCGTGTTTTAACATTTCTAAAAACTGGTCCGCAGTCCGAACGCCTCCAGATGCCTTAACTGCTACTTCACTTGGTGTTAGCTTGTTCATCATTAAAACATCTTCGACTGTCGCTCCAGATGCAGTTGTCCCGGTTGATGTCTTCACAAAAGTTGGTTTCACAATACTCGCAATTTCGCACAGCTTGGTAATTTCAGCTTGACTTAAATAGCAATTTTCGAAAATAACCTTCGATACAACGTTATGTTGGTGACATACAGCAACAATTGCTTCCATCTCTCGCTTGAGATAATCCCAATTTCCCTCGCGGGCTTCACTAATGTTAATTACATAATCAATCTCACTTGCCCCGTTTGCGAGCGCATTCTCGGTCTCAAAAACCTTCGCTTCAATTGATGTTTGCCCTAACGGAAAAGCAATCACGGCACACGCCTTAATGTCAGAGCCCGCTAAACATTTTCCACCTATAGGTGATTTCACTTGATTAAACACCGCCGACGCAAAACCATACTTCTTCGCTTCATCGCATAAATTTTTGATATCGGCAGTTGTCGCGGTTGCACTTAAGTTTGTATGGTCAATCATTTGTGCTAATTGATTTAGTGTATATTTTGCCATTTTTTCATCATCTCCCAACGTGATAACGTTTTTTCGAGGATTTACGCCTTCGTGTAAAAAGTTATCTACTTTGAGTATAACATACCAGCTACTAAGTGGTCAATGTTTTTTGTTGTAGATGTTGATATTTGAGTAGTTATTTGAACATTTGTTCGACCGTTATTTTGCATATAATTTTTAATACCCGTTGAATTCTTCAGATTATCGTTGCTTTCTTAGCGCTGACAATCTGCCATTTGCCAACTAAACGACAACAATCATGCGGCTTTTGTCGATTTTTGATGTTCGCTTACAAAAAATACCGTGATGAAAAGGCTAGTTATATCTAGTTTTTTTTGGTATAATGGTTAAATAGCAACAAGTCGTTTAGCAGGCAAAATGTTGTCTAATGAAATTAACATTATAAAAAGGGGCTGTTTTTTCATGTATAAAAACAATCGTAAGAATGCAAACCATAAGCCAAATGAAGTGGCAATTTTTGCACTAGGTGGACTTGGTGAAATTGGGAAGAATACATATTGCATCGAGTATAAAGGAGAAATTATCATTATTGACGCTGGGGTCAAGTTTCCTGATGATCAACTTTTAGGCGTTGATTATGTAATTCCTGATTATCAATATTTAGTTCGCAATCAAGAAAAAATTACGGCGCTGTTTATTACTCATGGTCATGAGGATCATATCGGTGGCATTTCGTTTTTGCTTCGCAAAGTTAAAATTCCTGTTATTCACGCGCCGCGTTTATCAATTGAATTAATGCGCAATAAGTTAGAAGAGCGCCGACTGATGAGTCTTGCAAATTTTAAAGAATTTCAGTCGGATACCGTTGTCAAGACTAAGCACATGGAAGTTGAGTTTTTTCGGGTCAATCATAGTATTCCTGATTCGTTTGGTTTGTCAATCAAAACTGATGCTGGGCGAATTGTTCATACTGGCGACTTTAAGTTTGATTTTACACCAATTGGACCTTGCCCAGATTATTATAAAATGGCAAAATATGGTGAAGAAGGTGTTTTGTGCTTGTTGTCGGATTCAACTAATGCTGAGTTGCCAATTTTTACAGCTTCAGAGCGGCGTGTTAGTGAGCGACTTTTAGATATTTTTAAGAAGATGGAAGGCCGTATTATTGTTGCAACTTTTGCTTCAAATGTACATCGAATTCAGCATATTGTTGAAGCTTGTACGATAACTAATCGTAAAATTGCGCTTTTTGGGCGTAGCATGGAGTCGGCAATTAAAATTGCACTTGAGTATAGCTATATTAACTGTCCTGATAATACTTTCATTTCTGGTCATGAGTTAAATAACTATCCGAGCAACGAAATTACAATCCTCTGCACCGGTTCGCAAGGTGAACCAATGGCAGCTTTATCAAGAATTGCTGCTGGCGTGCACAAAGATATTCAAATTATTCCAGGCGATGCGGTAATTTTTTCATCATCGCCAATTCCCGGAAATGCCTTGGGAATCGGCAAAACGATTAACAACTTACAACGCGCGGGTGCTGATGTTATTACGCATAGCCCGCTAACTGATATCCATACGTCTGGTCATGGTGGACAAGAAGAATTAAAACTCATGCTGAATTTGATTAAACCCAAATTTTTCATGCCAATTCACGGCGAATATCGCATGTTATCAATTCATAAAAAACTCGCAATCNTGTGTGGCGTTGCCGAAGATAACTGCTTTGTTATGGATAACGGTGATGTCTTAGCATTTAACGCCACCGGTGATGCTGCCCGCTTAGCTGGTCGTGTCCCAGCAGCAACAATTTACACAGACGAAAAAGGCGTCTCGGGCATGGGCGGCGAGGTAATGCGCATGCGCCGCATTCTTTCTGAAGATGGTTTGTTAATTGTTGTCGCAACCATCAGAACCCGGGATAAACGCTTAATGAATGGGCCAAATATTGTCTCGCGGGGCTTTGTCTATATGAAGGAATCTGAAGAGCTAATTCGTGAAACTGAGTCGAAAATTCGTGGGGAAGTTATTAAAGCGCTCCATTCATCAAGACAATTAAGCATTGAAATTATTAAACAAGCGATTGAAGACACTGCGACGCCTTATTTGTATGAACAAACCAAACGACGACCAATGATTTTGCCGGTAATCATGGAAGTTTAAAAAAGTCCGCCTCACTCGGGTGGCTTTTTGCAAGAAAACGGTTGCAAATTTGCGCTACTTAAATTTGTGAAACAGCCGTAAATTGAAACAACCTAAACCCCACAAATAGGAGTTGAAAAAAGTGCCAGAATTACCAGAAGTAGAAACAGTTAAGCAAGCTCTAAAATCACAACTACTTGGACGTGAAATTAAAGATGTCGTCGTTTATGAGCGCAAGATGGTTAAAACTCACGATATCACGGATTTTCGTAATTTGCTTATCGGTCAAAAAATTAATGATTTAACAAGGCGAGGAAAATATTTAATCTTTGAACTAGACGATTATTACTTGCTGTCACATCTTCGCATGGAAGGCAAATTTTTCTATGAAGATGATACCGGCATTCGCGACGCGCATATTCACGTTGAATTTTTACTAGAAAACGACATGAAACTTAAATATGAAGACGTTCGGAAATTTGGAACATTTCATCTATACCCAAAAGATGTCGATCTCAACCTCACCCCGACGCTTGCTGTCATCGGTCCAGAACCGTGGGCTGATGAGTTTAATGTTGATTACGTGATGAACTTTTTAAAAAATAGTACTCGCCCCATCAAATCCACTTTGCTAGTCCAAAAATTTGTTGCTGGGCTGGGAAATATTTATGCCGATGAAGTTTTATTCTCATCAAAAATTAATCCAGTAAAAAAAAGTGGGAATTTAACTCGCGAAGAAGCCGAAAATGTGGTACACTATACAAGAGAGATTTTAAATAAGGCAATTACACANCGAGGGACAACAATTAGGACATTTTCTTCTGGACATCAAGCAACNGGCGGCTTTCAAAATTTTCTTCAAGTTCACACCAAAGCGGGAGTTGCCTGCCCACGATGCCAAACGCAAATTATCAAAACCAAAGTTGGCGGGCGCGGAACCTATTACTGCCCAACTTGTCAACCGGAAAGTGAGGCTTAACAATGAAAATTATCGGGCTTACAGGCGGCATTGCTGTTGGTAAAAGCGCCGTATCACAAATATTAAAACAGCATGGCTATGAAATTATTGATGCAGATCGCGTGGCACATCAATTACAAGCAGCCAACACGCCATTGCTGACCGAACTTGCAACAGTCTTTGGCTTGACGATTTTACACAAAGATGGCAGCTTAAATCGTGATAAGCTTGCTAAAATCGTCTTTAAAGACGAGCAAGCTCGCCAACGGCTAAACGCCATCGTCCATCCAGCAATTCGAGCAGAATTTGAACGCTTGATTAAACATTTTACAGGGGATATTTTGTTTTTAGATGTGCCGTTATTATTCGAAGCGGGCTTTGATGAGCTAACAGATGCTAACTTGGTAATCAAAGCGACCAAAGACGTGCAATTAAAACGCTTAACAAGTCGTGATGGCCTCACTGAAGAAATGGCACTTGCCCGAATTAATTCCCAAATTCCCGCGAGTGAAGCCGAAAAATTAGCTGATTTTGTGATTGATAATAGTGGCGATTTTGGCGCACTCGAAGAAAATGTCGAAAAATTTTTAGAAAAAATTAGAAAGTAAGGTGAATTTATCATGTTGGAAAAGTTAACAAGGTTTGAAACAAGCGAGCAAACGACTCCCGGAACCGTTTATTATCGAAACACCTATGACCAAGTTAAAGCTGCGGTTTATGCGGCAGCCAAAACGATTGGCATGGAAGTTAAAAATCACAATGATAATCATAAGGAATTTTTGTTAAAGCATGGTGGCGTCGAAATCATCGTAACCGCTTTTAACATTACAATTTTAGAAACAGCGGTTGATCTTGTCGTGATGACGCCATTAATGACGTCGGGTAAAAAAGTGGCTGAAAAATTTTTTGGTGCGATGAGGGCACACACGCAACCGAAGTAAGGATGTTTAATAATGGAATCAATGAAACCGAGTTTTAATTTTAAAGTTGTAGGCGAGGCGTTTTTATCGCCGGCAATTTTGCAGTCTTTAACTTTATTGTATCAACCGATAATCGGACCTGCTGCGTATTCGTTGTATCATATTTTTTTGAGTTTACCTTCAGGAACCACGCAAAAGCATCATTTATTGTTGCAGATTATTGGTAACAACATGGAGGCGCTAATTAAAACTCGGCATCGTTTAGAGGCAATTGGTTTGCTTGATGTCTATGAAGCTGATGAGGACGTTACCTATGTTTTGAAACCACCGCTAACAGCTAAGCAGTTTTTTGGTGATGCAATTATGCGCGCATTTTTATATGTAAAACTTGGGGCGCAAGATTTTAATGCTTTGAAAAATTTGCTACTAATCCCAGATAATTCCAACACGGCAAACAAAGCCACCAAACGTTTTGACGAAATTTTTGATGTTCGAGCGCTTACTGGCATGCAACAAAATATTCCCACGGATCTTGGCCACGTTAACGCTAGCCAAGGGGTTAAAATTTCAACGATTTTTGAGCCAGCAACGTTATCCGCAATTCTTCTTAAAAAAGGAATTTCCCAGGAAATTGTTTCACCCGAGTTGCTAAAAATTTTAAACGAACTCGCATTTTTATACAAGTTTGATGTCCATGAATTAGCACGTTTAGTCTTTGATTGCCTGACTCCTGATGAAACTGTTGATTTAGTCAAGATGAAAACTTTGGCTCGCTCACAATTTCAACTAATAAGTAAAGGGGCTAATGTGCAGGTTGTCGTTAAAGATGAAGCGACGAAAAGCCCAGCGCCAGTTGCAAGTAAGTCAAAGCAAGGGATTATCGCTTTCTTAGAGCAAAGCCCTGTAGATTTCTTACAGTTTAAATCCGGCGGAATC
>JGI990J12352_1000151_pt1 | contig 16139 bp, 20 predicted proteins | sample Intmic4MA4BA4MSA_FD_12352 | JGI IMG/M metagenome (IMG submission 12352) | reverse complement strand
CAATGCGGCATTTGCCAACTTTTATCCAATGTAAATTTTCCATAGGCACAATTATACACCAATCAAACAAAGGAGGCAACAGCCCATGAGCGAAAACCTAAAAAACCAAGAGGCAATCCCGACAAGCTAAAACCGATACGAAGCGTGCGGGAAGCAAGTGAAAAAGGCAAGAACGGTGGAATTAAGTCTGGCCAAGCCCGGCGGCAAAAAAGGCTATATAAAGAGCTAGTAGAACTCATAGATGACCTGCCTGTTACGGATGATGAGAAAGCAATTCTGTTATCCGCTAAAATACCTGAGTGCGAGCATTACAACGATACCGCCAAAATGCATGCACTTAATGTGCAGGCTAAGAAAGGTAACACGACAGCCTTAGCCCTTTGGCTTAAACTTAAAGGCGAGATGCCAGCGGACAACCTGGCACTAAGTACAGCAGATAGCGAGGTTAAAGGGATACAAATATCCTTTGTGGATAAGTCTCAACCCAAAAAAGGAAAGGAGCGTGACCCAATAATATCGGGTGATTATTCCGTTCCAATAGATACAGGGGACGATTAAGCCTATGCAAATCAATCTCGAAGTGCCAAAAATTTATGAGCCGTGCTTTAACGACATTCACATAGAGGCGTGCCGCAAGAATCTATGGTATAGCCCACGAACCTCTTGGAAGTCCTCGGGGCTTGGTAGGCTTATATATCTCTACTATATGCACTTTGAAAAATACGATGTTGCCGTAGGCGTAGACAGTTTAACAAACGCAGGGGAGGGCGTACTTAGTGAGTTTAGGTCTTATATTGAAAATGAGAATCTAAACAACAATAACGAATGGGTATTCTCGCCCAAGTGCATTTATAGAAAAGGGCATAAAAACCAAGTACGCACTTATGCGGTGCAGACAAACGAGCTTCACAATGTAAACACGACTAAGTCCAAAAAGCTAATCCGACCGATTAGCCTTTTTATTATGGACGAAGTGCAAAAGCTCCATAACCTAGCAATTCTCTTAAATTGCTTATCCACGTTCCTGCGGCAAATGAAAGCAGGACATAGCAAGGTAGTACTAGCAGGTAACCCCGACCGCAGGGCTATGTGGTTTGACGCTTTTTATAAAAGCAAAACCAAAGACCCTGGTTGGGTAACGCTTAAGCCAACTTACCATTGCATAATTGAGTGGATACCCAAAGCCCTAAAAGACGAGATAGCGCAGCTAGAAAAGCACGACCCAATCAGCTACAAGCAAATATACCTAGGCGACCTAGACACAGCAGGGTGGGAAAACGCACTGCACTCATTTATTGAGCGCAAGCACTATATCCCCCGTGAGTGGTTTATGCGGACAGACCGTAATCTTGGGGCGGCGGCACTTATACGCTCAATTGTTTTAGGCATAGACGATGCCGAAAGCCGAGACGCTTTAGCTGGCTGTTGCCTCACAGTCCACAATGATGGCAGACTTAGAGCGCAAGAGGGCTTGTACCTTTCTTGTAAAGAGATACCCGTTAAACCCGCTTTAACGGAACGGTGTGCGATAGTAATTAGATATCTAGATTATATCAAAAAGCACTTTAACCCAGACAGCCAGCTCCCTATAATAATGGCATTTGACAGCAGTAGCGGAATGTATCGGCAAATGCTGGTGCAAATGAAAACAGACCGCAACTTTAAAAGGTGGCGCAATGTGCGGATGTTTGCTTACACAAAAAAGCTAGACAAAGAGGGACAGCTAGACGACATAAACGCCGCTTTTAACAATGGTGTGCTAACGGTGGTTAACGTTGACCGCTTTTCACCCGGCTACTCTAACAAGGTGCTGGTAGAGCAGATTAAAAATTTGCGCTACATGGAAAACAAAAAGCTAGACCCGACCATCGAGAACGACACAACCGATGCCTTGCAGTATGGTGCAATGACCGTGTTGCGCAATCCGTATAACCTAACATTCCCTCAAAGGCTCGCCCGATATGAGAATGATTACTCTGCGGACACATTTATAGAGAAATTAAGGAGCGACAATAACAGTGGCGAAATTTGACGAAAGCAAACACAAAAGAGACGAGAGTGGGCGGTTTGCCGAGAAGGACAGCGGCGACTCAATGCAAAAGTCGTTTGACGATTTAGGCGGTGTGCGCACAGCTCTAAAAACTGATACCGATGGCTTTGTTGTGGCAGATGAGTTTAGATACGATGAAAGTCATCCAAACGCTAAAATGAGACACCCACACCATATTTACGCTCAAGGCGGAGAGGAGTTTAAGTCATTACAACTGACACATTCTCCGCAAATCAAAGGTAGGGCAATGCCAAATATAAAAATGCACAAGCCGCCTAATCCTAAAGACAAAAAAGAACAACACTTTGTGCCGCAGTCCGAAACTAGAAAGAAAACAGACTTTGGAAAGGCAAGAAAAAACTGGTCGCTCTCACAAGAGGATGACCAGTTAATGAAGCCTTATAGAGACAAGCCGTTTAATGACGAATAAAAGAAAAACGCCTCGGACTTTACAAGCAAACTTGCTACTACCTCCACGAGGGAAAACCGAAGCGTTTATATTCATAGTATACGCAATTTAGAATCAAAAGTCAATAGAATAAAAGGAGATTTTACATGAAACTTAAAGAATTCATTAACACAAACGCCGAATACGACAAAGCAGTCGTCGAGATTAAGGAATGGGTAGAGCAATCTTACCCAGGCTTGTCGATAGAGTTTGATTGGCCTGCGCCCGAGATTGTCCGCACGGACGAAAGCGTTAATTTTACCAAGCGACGCATTCGCAACATAACCGAGGCTGTAAATATCAAAATAGGCGACGTCTTAGAAAAGTATGCGGAAAGCATTTATATTGCGGAGCGACTAGATAGGATATACGAAAAGCACCCCGAGTTTAACATTGAAGTGGAAAGTATTGAGGACATTAAACGTAACCCCCAATTCTTAATCTACCTAGACGAACTTATTGTTCGTGCATAAGGAGGCACAATGGAAAATATGAGAGACTCTGACTTGTTGCCGTTCTTTCCGGGCAATGAACTTACAGTAGAGAGCTTTAATCTTGCACAATACGACAATACTTATATGCTTGCCTCAAAAAGGTATTTTCAGTTTTACGCAAGCTATATTCGCCCCCGTATCCTTATGCATAAAGGCTGGATACAAGGCTTCCACAATGTAGATTACGGAGTACTACCGACCCTATTTTTGCAGCGGATAAGCAACGGCCTAATGAATACTTTGTTTAGTAAGCCGATAGTCTTTAACACGCAAAACCACGAAACAAGCGAGTTTATGTCCTCAAAGAAATTCAAAAAGTCTAATTTTGCCAAAAGCATAAAGGAGGCTTATGGGTTTGCAATAGCAGGCGGCACTGGGCTTATTAAGATTAACAGGGACGGTGAAAACACACTACGCTTTGAAACTGTGCCAATGGATAGGTTTTTTATAGAGACCGACGCCTACGGTGACATAGAGCGGGTCAAGTGTTTTATTGCCACATACCACGACACCATAGATGCCGTACACGAGTTTTACCTTTGTGAGGAGCGATTTTTTAAGTATGCCAATGTAGGTGGCGAAGTCAAACGCTACCCTATGGTGCATTACACTTTTTACAAAACCTCTAGCAACATTGTAAATGAAACTACGCCAACCCCAACGGATGCCATAGTGTGGAAAGATATACCCTACGACATCCGCAAAATGATAGAGCGGGACTACGGTGATATTCTGCTAGACACGGGGGACGCATCAAGCCTACAAGAGCGGTGGAGTAAAGCCCGAGGCGATGCTGAGCGCAACACAATATATCAGCGTTGCAAGCTGTTGCCCTTTGACGATGATTTAGGAGTTAGGCTCTTAAAATTCACAAAAGATATACCGGCGTTTCCAAAATTACCTTTTGGACAACCGATAGCCGATTTCTTAATGAATGAGAACTACGCATACGACCAGCTTAAATTTTTTGAAAGGCTGGAGGTTTACGGCGCACGCTTTAGAGTAATGGTGGACGAGGGGCAAACAAATCCTAATGACCCCGATGCACGAAATAAAGCACTAGACCCCATGGTGTTTACGTTTTATGATAATGTGCTAGGGGATGCAAAAGACGGTAGGCCGCTAGCAATACAGCCGCCGCTAAGAGCCGAGGAAATACGTGCACAAAAGCAGACCATCTTAAACGATACGGCTTTTGCCCTTAACCTTTCTAGTTCTACTATAGCGGCGTGGCTTAGTGATGGAACAAGTCAAAAAACAGCAACCGAGATAGCTTATGAGCGAACCAAGACGGACAGTTTTATAAACGAGAAAATCGACATAATCCGTGAGCCCTTACAAGAGCTTGCGGATTTGTATTTTCACTACTATGGACTATCTGTGGCAGAGCTTAACATAATGCCCGAGAGCCAAGCACTACGGGCGGATATTATAACGCAGTATAGCGAGTTATACGACAAAGGGCAGGTTACAGCAAAAATGCTAGCCGAGAAAATTCTTGGCACTTGCTCTGTAAAAGAGGTTAACGAGCTTGCAGGCTACATTGAAGCACAGCAGGCGCAACAACAACTACAAATACAAGCGCAACCGTTTCCCCAGTCGCCAATGCCTCCCGAGGGTGTTGTTGAGGTGGTAGAAGCCGAAGCGAGTAGAAATATAAATCAAGGAGATTTACCAACATGAACCTAAAAGATATTTTAGAAGCCATTAATGGCTTACCAGAGGCAGAAAAAGCAGAAGCTCAAGCGGCACTAACGCCTGCAGCAGAGGCTACGGACACACAATCTGACGGGGCGGGAATGGAAGTGGCCGCCGAGGTAGAAGAGGACAAAGCGGAAGCAGCGGTAGACGAACCGCCTGATTCTATCGAAACAGCAGCGGACAGCCAAGAACAGATAGACGCTGTAGAGGCAAACACGGAAGCAGACGAGACGGTAGATGCGGTGGCAGAGGAAAGCGCAGAGGGTGGAATTCAGCCTCGAACGCAAACTGACGAGGACGTACCTGTTGCAGTCGGTGACCCAATCCCAGCTATGACACGGGGTGAAACCGCACCCGACTTAGAGAGTATGCCCGAGGAGCTAGCAGAACCTCCAGCTCAAGCAACAGCCTCAATCATGCAAGACGAGCAGGGCGGCGATTTGCCTATCGACTATCAAAGCATAGTGGACGGACTAAACGCCAAAACACTTGCCCTAGAGGCAGAAAACAAACAGCTAAAAGCAAAAATGGAAGGTGCTTTTGGTTTAGCAAGTAAGCCGGGTGGCTTTGTGCCAAGCAACCCGCTTTACAACGACACTTCCGACATACCTCGTATGCGGAAATAAAAATCATAGGAGACTAAAACAATTATGGGACTTTTTAATTTAAGCCACCAACAAGTGGCAAGGCTTGTAAGCCGCACGGTTTACAAAAATTTATACCAAGACATCGTACACAAGGATGGCTTTGGTATTACGGATAGGTTTGTTCGCCCCGAGCAAACAAAAGCAGCAATGGTGGACATTTATGTGCCTATCCCTCTAAACGGACGCTTTAGAATGCGTGGTGCAGAAACCAATGGCTTGTGGGCAAACACAAGAAATCTGCCCGATGCCTCAAATGGGCAACGCCGCCATGTATTAAGCAAGCGTTTTACTATCGACATCCTAAAAAGGTATGACGAAAATATCGCCATATCTGAGGATGAGGTAGAGGGCGTAGCAGCAACCAGCCTAGACGAGGGATTCGAGCAAATTTGCCGTGAGCAAATCGAGCAAGACATCGCAATCAACGTCAACGGCTACACTTTTGCAACGCAGATTTACCAATTTTTTATGGATAGCTTCAGCGCAACACCAACTGCGGAAGAGGTAACAAAAGCAATAGAGCTGTTCGCCTACGATGCCGCCGACAAATCAGGCGCATTGCTTTCTTACAAGCTAGCCAATGCCAAAGTAAGCAATGGCGATAGCAAGTTGTTTGCGGGCTTTTTTCCAGCAGATGCACGCCAAGCATTTATTTGGGATACCACATATCTGGTGTATTTAAGTCTACCGGCAACAAATCACGCAGCAGACATAGCAGCTAAAATGGTCGCTGGCGGCGGTATGAATGCTTTCACCAACGAGAAAAAGACTGTTGCAGATTTTGAGAGCGGCTATGTAGGCTGGGCTGATGGTATCCCAATTTACTCGGTGCTACAGCAAATTAAGGACGCAACTTGGTATTACATGGGTCTTAACCCGGCTAATGCTAATGACGCACTAACCATTCAGTATTTAAGTCAGCTGTCTTGCCTTATCTGTCCGTCAAACGCAACCATTCGTGGTTTAAGGCCCACCAGCTTTAAGACCGTGGACGACCCCGATGTTCAAGGTGTTATTATACAGCCTAAAGTTAATATGGGCGTGCGTTGCTTAAGTGGCAACAGCCTAAAAGCAGTATTTAGTGGCGCAGGCTTTAAAGATGCAACAACCGCATTGGCAAGCGTTACGTCTATTAGAGCAGGCATAGCCGGTAGGCTTGTGTTGCCTAATATGGACTTTGATAGAGACCCTGCGGTTAACCAACTATCTGTTCTTACAACTACGGCGGCTGGTACGCAGTCAATGACTGCTAACGGCGTGCCCGTGGTTTAATTAAAGGAGGCGTAATATTTATGCTAGTAGAAACTATTAACAAGTATCAAGACAGGGACAACGGTAAGGTTTACGAAATCGGCGACCTTAGGGATGTGCCCGTCGACAGAGGACACGAGCTAATCCGTGGCGGCGTTGCAGTAGGCTACACGCCTATCAAAGACAAACCCGATAAAAAGGGCAAAGGCAAAAAAGAGGATATCGCCGATAAAAAGGACGATAGCAAAATAGAGGATGTCGCCAATACGGCAGGCTCTAACGGTACTTGGGAAACACCCGAGTAGCTAGCTTTTGAAAGAGCGGGCAACCGCTCTCTCAATTATGGCAACCAGTCCGTTCAAATCGGGCGGTAGCCACTAAAAATTTAGGAGGCCGACGAATGGCTAAATTTGCAAGATTAAACGCTTTCGGTGAGGTTGTAGGCAAGCCTACCGAGCGACCAACAAGTAGAATTGGAAGCAACAACCAGCGCCAAGTCGGCATTCTATACGGACATACAGGCGAAGGCAAGGTTTATAACTACCTAGCAGGCGAGGGCGTAAGAGCAGGGGACATTGTAACCCCAATGGTAACGCACGCCAAAAGCGGCAAAACCTACAAGACGCTAGGGCGTGTGGTTAATACCCGCAATGCGCTAGGTGGCCCAGCGCAAGACACAGCCGCCAACCTAGCAAGCCAAGGCATGCAAATGAAAACACTAGGGCCTACAACTAGGACGGAATTACCCGGCTTTAAGGCGCAAAAAGCCAAAGACCCTAACTTTACCACAGCTCAGTGGCAAAAGGAATCGGAGGCGGCGAGCCAAGCCCAAACAATGCAACGGCTTAATTCAATGGGCAATCCAGCAGGAGGAAGATAATGAAACAAAAAGACATTCCAATCTATAACGACCCTAGCAGTTTTAAGCAATTAGGATACGAGGCAAAATTCCCTTGTTCTACGCAATACATGGTGTATGACGCTTTAACGTCTCGCTATTTTTTAACGCCGCAAACGCTAGAGGAGTATGGCATAGACCCAAGCTATATATGGCCCAACAACCCCAAGGCTCTCGAGCAGTTTATCGAGGAAATCACCGAAGACCTATACGATGTAATGGGCAGGCTTGCGCCCTTTAATTTACAATACAACCAATACCTAGTAGCACAAAGTAGGGCTTTGCAGTTTAGAAATAGATTTGCCGCCCGAAAGCAGTTTGAAAAATGTCTAATACACCAAGCACAATACAAGCTAAAAACCATTGATGTAAGGGATTTTGCAGGCATAGACTTTGATGCTAACACGGCAATCTATCACAAGCAGCTACGGCGTGAGCTACGGCACATAAGCCCAAAGGCTCTAGATATTCTAAAAGTACTAGGGCTTTTGTTTAATGGCGACATACCGCATTCACGGCAAATCGACTATGGGAGGTTTATGTAATGGAATTTTATCCCCCAATTTGTGGTAGCGAGGTCAACCCGCCAGCTAAGCTGTTTAAGCTTTTTACCCCCGATGCAGAGGTGGGAATAGACGATACCGTTATTTTTGTGCAAAACAACTACTACCGCACACATTTTAGCTTTAGGTGGACAGAAGCAGACGATATGCAGGGTGGCACAACACAGCCCATAAGGGGCATGATTACCGACAATTCACAGCAAACAATTAAATACTATGGTCCTTGGTTAAGCAGGCGCAAGGAGAGCACGCCAGCTGTAGGCGACGTTGTAATGATTGGTGACGAGCGGTGGATAATCGAGGAAAGCGGTCCGCAAATAGCGCGCAAAAAATGCCAAGTTAACCTAGCCACAATTTACCTGCCATTAATGAGGTTACTATGAGGCATAACAACCTATTTAAAATGCAGGACTTGTTTATGAACCCAAGCCTAGCTGGAGTGTTTCCACAGTTTCGCACAGTACCTAACCACCGTGTGCATTCTTTTGCCGAGGTAGAACAGCGAATGTTAGACCACCTTAGCGGCGTGCTAGGCGGCACAAAGCAGGGTAGAGGCGAGCTTACGGTGCAAGGCATACACTCGCAAGTGTTAAGGCAGGTGCAGGGGCTTAAAGCATCCATAGAGGCACTATTTAACAATACGGGCGGCGTGGTGCAAGGGCTTAGAAACAACACTAATCTCTATTTGCCGTATGCCACTTTAGGGCAAATAGGTAGCTTAGACACCGTAGCCAAAAAAACGCAAGCTATTAAGCAGGTGTTAGACAATCTAGCCTTTAACCCCGATTTTCAAGGACGGGTAGCAACAACAAGCCAATACTCGCAAAGCTACCTAAAGCTGCAAGAAGCTTGGAAAAAGAGAGTAGGATTCAAGGAGTAATTATGAGCATAAACAAACTTAAAATAACGGCTGATGCTGTTCTAGAGGTTATAAATAACCTATTTAACCGCCCCGACATTAACAGTGTTGTAGCCGACCCCGAGGCAACAGCGGAGTGGCAGGGCAAAACGATACACGATATTCTAAACGTAGAATATTTTGCCTTTAAGCATCGCCCAGCAAACTCGGACGCAATTATAGACAAGCTCAAGCGCAAGGGCCAGAATGTAAACCTTATGTTGTCTACCAACCGCAGCTTTTGTTCGGTCTATGTAACAGGCACGGAGCGGCAGTTCCAAGACGACATCGATGTGGTAGCATTGTCCGCAACCATGGAATATTGGGTGCAGACCCCAAAAATAAAGCTATTAGAGCTACTTGTAGAAAACGCAAACATCGCTGCCAATGGCTTGCGCCTTAAGGTGCAGATAGGCAACATAGCAAGACAGGCCGTCATTATTTTTGATGAGCCTAGCGTAGCAGATATTCAAGCCGCCGCCGCTTATGGCGAAATGGCAGTAGTAGAAGTAAGCTGCAGCATTATCTTTTACCCAGCTGTTACCAGCTACACCGATTATTCTATAACAGTTAACTATGCGGTCGATGGCGAGATTAAAACGACTACAATACCGCTTACACAGTTTGACTTTTCTAGCGATTATACGGCAAGACCAGTGCCTTATGTGGATAGACCCAGCAATGTCGGTAGCCTTAACCTTTCACGCATTTCAACGGCTGTAATAGCTTTTGAGGGCTGGGATATGGAGTTTATAGACTGGCTTACGGCTAAGGCTTTAAGCATAACAGGCGTGGCAGATATTAACGAGGGGTTAAACATAACCATTAACCGCAAGGGTATAGCATTTGCCCATGATATGGTAATACAGCGGCATGAGATAGCTGTGCAGGCCGACATAACAAACGAAACGCACACGCTATCCCTTACAACAAAAGGGCTAAGGTAGGAGGCTAACACAGCAATGCATAAAATAACTATTACGGTTGTGGATGGAGCGAGTTCTGCGGCAACAGGCGGCACTGGCACAGCTGGTGGAAGCAGCGGCAGCACAGAAAAAAAGAAAAAACCGCTAACCTACAGTATCCTAAATCCTGGGCAAACCATAAAAGACGGCATGAAAAAAGGAATGTCCCCAGTAGCCGCAATGGGCATAATGGGCGGCATAGGCATAGCCAAGCAAGTCGGGCGGCAATGGCTAAACTTTCATTTAAGCGACATAGGCAGACGGCACGGCGATAGCAACTACCAAGCTATAATCGGGCGGCGTATGGAAATAGCGGGCGATGTTATGAGTGTAGGCAAAGGCGCACTAGCAGGAGCCGCTACAGGTGCAATGTTTGGACCAAAAGGCGCACTAGCAGGTGCAGCAATCGGTGCAGCCAGCGCAGGCATAAACATGCTCTTTAGACAAATGGATAGGCAAAGGGCCTACCAACACCAAATGTTTGAAGAAAACAACAGCCAAGCGGTTGGCTTAGCAAGGGCTAATTTTAGCGCAACTGATGGGAGATTAAGGTAAATGAAAGAGCAAGCAATATTTTTAGAAAAATGTCCTTTTTGCGGTGGAGAAGCAGAGGAAGAGTATGCGCCATTTGACTATAACGAAAATTCGGTTAAATGCACAGAATGTGCTGCGTATATGGTTCAAAGCACAAAAACATATCAAGAAACTATAAACGCTTGGAATAATCGAGTAAAATAAAAAATGCCAATAGGAAAAGGATACCAAGTCAAATGAAATATAAATACACCTTACACGAATGGACAAACGGTGCAAAAGGTACGGACTGGACACAATACCTAACGTTCCCAATATTTATTGAGGACAAACTAGACGAAACCCTAGACACAGGGCAAGTGGTTTTAGAGTGTGTACCCATCGCACACAAAACACCCTTTGCGCCTAAAACTAAGTTTAAACTAGAACGCTACTTGTTGGACGAACACGGCGAAAACTTTCAAGACTACTGGGATATGATAGTAGAAAAGGACGAGGTAGAAGAACATGTAGGCGCACCTAGCATATGCACACATAGGATACATCTAATAGAAGCAAGCGCAGTAGCACAAGGAATGCACTGCGATAACATTGCTTTAACCTATGAATTGCAAGACGTTAGCTTAAACTACAGAACGACCGTGCCAGCAGGCGACACGCTTGATGTGATACCAGGAGGAGTCGTGGCAAATGAAAACGGACATAATGCACCTATTCACGAAAGTCCGCAAATTATAACACTAGGCAGATATTATTTTAGAAACTCTTACCGCTATGTTTGGAGCGACAGAGGCAACATAGGTTCACTTTATTACTCGCATGACGCTAGTTCGCAAGAAACTCTTACGTTTACATTTCCTACTCTTACAGCACAAGGGGCAGTTGGGCAAGGGCGACAATGGGGCGATATTTGTGAGTGTGAAACAATAGGTACAGTTGTGCGTAGGCATTTTAGGGGTAGCACGCTTTTAGAAACCAGCACAATATTGACGGCAATAATGGGACCGACAGAACTACCTGCTAATCTAGACGTTAGAACGACAGGGCAGCAAGTGTGGGGAACCAGCCATTTAGGCACTGTAGGTGCCGCACCGAATCCCATGTCGGCAAGGGCGGCTGTCATTCTTACTAGCTTCGATTTTTATCGACCTATAGGCTTAGTGTCGCAGGGACCTTCTGGTATCCCGCAATTTAACCAACGGACCGGAGTGGGGGCTGTGAGTGCCGACAGTCCAGAGCCTGCCAGAATTTCGCACCAAAACCCTAACGCCGTTGGAAAAACACATTCATTTACAACGGCAGTATTGTCGGAATCACAGCTGCGAGCAGGCGAATTTTACACATACGAAATAAGGTGCCAAGCATTACTGGCACAGCTTCCTATATTCTATCAGTACGGCGTGGATGTGACGAGACGCACTAATCCAATCGAATATAGAGCCACATCTATTACTAATAATTTAGGCACATACACAAATGTTGCGGGTTCGTCAATTAGCTTTAGCGGAACTATAATTGGCAGAGATTTGTTTACGGACGCAGTAGGAACCAATTTTCTTGTACGACCTCGCCGTTATAATTGCTATGACATGGTTAGAAAAACTCTTCTAACATCCGACATGCAACTTGTAGACAATCGCTCCGTTGGGCTTGAGGAAATTCAATACCCTATAATCATAGACGATACATGGGAAGCTAGGCTCAAAGGCACGCAAATGTTTGAAACTATTTTTGAACAAAAGAATCTTTGGGAGGTTCTGCTACAAGTGGGGCAGTATTTACATGCTATACCCTATTTAGAGTTTGCGCAAGATGGCACAGACCGTTTCGTGTTAAGGTTTAGGCAACTGGGCGGTACGATAGTTGATGAGGACATCAGCACAAAAATATCAATTTTCAACAGTAAAACACTAGCGGAATTTTTTACTCAATATGATAGCTATGTCACAAACTTATTCTCGCCACAAAACATAGTTGACGAGTTTGTGGTAGCTAAAACAAGTGATAGTACATTTTTAGTTAGCAACAATACCGCAGAAATACACACAAAGTTTCCAATATTTGAAATTGTGAGTTTTGAAATTACACACGGCTTACAAACAATAGATGCAACACAACATATATTTGAGAATTCTATATATCAAATATTAACACCTAATCAATCAGTACGCCCATCAAAAGCATTTGCCCTTTACTATTCGCTTGGCGACAACAAAATACAGGGGCTTAATTATACGCCACCAACGGTAAATAATGATGGGTTGTTTGCGTTAAAAAATATTGTATCTTTGCTTTTTGGCGAAAATCAAGCAAGTCTAAAATTCAATAGTTTAAGATTTCGTATACGATACAGAACAAAGGCAAGCAACAGGATATCAATGGTTCGCCCTGACTTGCAAGGATTTGCCAAGAACTCTAATTTAGAAAATTATCCACGTCACAATCAATTTTTTGGTCAGCAAGAAAAAATAGTTGATAGTGAAAGATTTTCCGCTAATCTGTGGGGGCGACTGATTAGGGTTGCAAACAACGTGTGTCAAGCCCAAGAATATGCAGATTACTATAGTGAAAAACAGAGTGGTGATTTGATACAGATTGACAACGAGCCCTATTATGTGATGTCAACAGAAAATGAATTATACCTAGATGGTATTTTCCAAAAGGTAACATACTCTAAAAACTTTAATCAAATTGCAAACATAGTAACCATACCCAGTGAGCCAAGATTTTACGAGGTTAGTGAGAGGTCGCAAGTTAGGCGAGAGGTGCTTATGATGGAGTTTTTGATGTTGTCAGGTGCGGAACCAGCAACAACTATCAATGCAAAACTTTTAAGTGCAAGCACATGGCGGAACTTAATACGACATCTTATTTTTTCAGACGGAACGGCTGCAATACCTAACTTTGCGTATACGCTATTTAGAGCAGATTTAAGGCGAGAACACACTGGAAGTTTTGGGCAAACGCTTCCACCGCAGGAACTATTCCCGAGCAGCGAGATAACGATAGGGTCGGGCAATTCAATTGTTCCACGACCGAGTAGCGACCGCAGGGGCGTAATAACGCCCCTAATGCGGCACCCTCTAAAAAATGCAATATCGTTTACTTGGGGTATGGAGGATAATTTTAAAGCAGGGGACGCAGTAGACCCAACAACATTTGGTACTAACGGCAATGACAGCGTTAATGACGCTTATGTATCACAACAGCCCGTGCGCTATTGCGATATTATGGGGCGTGCCGACTTAGTAGAATTTAGGCTTTTTAATAGAACAACAGCATGGACGAATACGCAAATTGAAAGATTGCCCTTTGCAGAAGAAAATAGAGACTTTGTGCCATCTGCCGCCGCAAGTCAAATTTTAACACCTGCAAATATGTCGCTTGGGTTAGATAAAGATAATAGGGAGGCGATAGGCTTTAATTATCAAATCAATTTATTGACCGAAAATAACAACTTCATTACTTTCCCTAATTTGTTTGGCGAAAAAAGCAACAGGCTTAGATTATGTTTGCTAAATGCTGAAGTCTCACAATTTGACGAAAATGTGGAAATGAGCCGAGCCTCAATTATTGCTGATAATGCCGAATGGCAGGCAATACCTACTACCATGAATAGGCTTGAAATTAGAATAGAAACACCTAACGGTGTTGATTTAACTAGCGTAAAGTCCATTTGTTTTTACGAGCCAATTTTAGATGATAGCGGCAATGTAAGATTAAGATTTGCCACAATAGCAAGGAATGTTGGAAACTTGCCGAACAACCAAAAGTTGCAAAGTTGGTGGCTACAACCGACCTTTAATTAGCTAGGTTTTCATGCCAAGAGGGGTTACATAAATCACAAAAATGTCCCCGCAATTGATTAACGAATCTTTTCATCAACTGCTCACCCATGCCGCTTCTTCTAAAAATTTGCGCTTCGCCGTTTACGATATGCGATTGGATAGTCGGGGCATAAATAAGATTTTTTTGGTTGTTTGCAGTAACAAAAACTCTTAATTGTCGCCCATGATTTTCAATTCTAGTAGCATTAGCAAATGCCGCAGTTCCAAAATCGTCAAGATAAAACATCACATACCAATCATTGTTAGTTTCGTCATATCCAGCCCGAACATCAATAATATTTTCATGCGTAAGTATGTTTTCTGTTTCGCCATATAGGACAAATCTAACGCTTACATGTTCACAAAATTCAAAACGACTGTTGTCGTCATTGCCACACCCACTAACGGCAACAGCACCAAACAACATAACAACACTTACTAAAATAGCTAAAAGTTTTTTCATAATGCTATTGAGTGTATACCAAAAAATACCTAAAGTCAAATAAAAAACAGCCGAGAGGCTAAAGGAGGTAAATATGCAAATAGCAGCACTAATCATAGCAATAGTAGCACTTACACTAGTAATAGCACAAGCGGTATTTATTGCCTATGCAGTATGGTTAAGCGAAAAGCTCGACAGACAACGACAAAGAAAAATTAGACAGAGCAAAAAATGTAATGCAAGAGTTAAAAGAAGCTAACCCTCGACAAGAGCAACAACCCTAAAAATCAATCAGTTATAAGGAGAAATAATGAATCAAAGCAGAATACAAAATTTACGCTTTCTAAGTCTAAAGCTAGAAGTAAGCGGCACGGCGGCGGTGGCAAACAACACCAAGCTTTTACCAAGGTGGTTTTGGGTTTGCGCAACTGCAAGTGTTTGTGCCTGTTACGCCACAGGCTAGAGGCAGACCGCTACTTACAGTTTTTCGCACCACCGTAGATCAAACAGGCATGCCGGCGGTCGTACGCACGTAGTCGCTTTAATATTCATTATGTGGAGGACGTAACGTCTTATCGCTATATCTTTTCTTTTGTCACGAGGATGTTTTTTTATCTTGTACACGCTAGGCAAGTAAGAGGCAAGAATAGAGGAGGCGATTAATGCTAGAATTTGATGCACTGCAATTTTTTATGATTGCCATTAGCTTTGCCTTTGGTACACTGTAAACCTCTTTAGAATAGCGGCAAGTGCCTTTACAGGAGTAATGGACGGTACTCGTTTTGTGAAAGACACTTTAGTTAATAAAATGAACTGCCGCAAAAAGCGTGGAGTAATATTCACGCTTTTTTGCTATTGCGTCATTTTTTTTGAAAAATCATTGACAGCGCATATCTATTGGTGTATAATACATGAAAAAATAATCCTTACGTACAGCAAAAGGTATCCTTAAACAAGCAGCCATCAAGCAAGAGAGGTAACATTTTATGAAATACGCATATCCCGCAAATTTTACAAAAGACGATACAGGTTACCTTGTGCAGTTCCCTGACTTAAAGGGGTGTATGACTGAAGGTAAAGATTTAAAAGAAGCTATCAAAAAGGCAGAAGAAGCTTTGGGAGGTTACATTGCCTCTATGGTGGAAAGAGGATTGCCTGTTCCTGCTCCGTCCGATGTAACGCAAATACCTTATAATGCCAAATTAGAAAGTATAGTGGCCATTTATTCTCATGCGGATAGATACTTTACACAAACTAAAGCAGTTAAAAAAACGCTTACGATTCCTCTGTGGCTAAACACAGATTAGGGTACGGTCTAGGGTACGTTTTTAGAAGTTTCAAAATATCACATTTAATCTAATTTTCAGGGCATTGTTAATTTATTTTGTTTATATATTGGATTATTATTGTTATTATTTTTG